>MDSW01098087.1_pt1 | contig 14280 bp, 10 predicted proteins | sample 811171 | NCBI WGS metagenome assembly MDSW01 (sample SAMN05326641, study PRJNA326480) | marine metagenome | isolation source: seawater | place: Atlantic Ocean: North West | collected 2012 | reverse complement strand
GCGGCGCTTGTTCCGCAGGCCTTTCTTGTTGTTAGAGGAGGAGGAGGAGGAGGAGGAGGAGGAGGAGGAGGAGCGGGAGGAGGAGGAGGAGGAGCGGGAGGAGGAGGAAGCCTCGGGGGGTTCGACGGCGGCGCGGGAACGCCGCGGATGCCGCAGATGCCGCAGATGATGCCCCCGCCGCTCCTCGGAGCGGACCCCCCGCAGACGGCGGCGGCGCCCCGCCTTGGGGGTCCGCCCCCGCCCCCGCCCGGGTTCGGGTTCGCGCGGCGCGCCGACCCGCCGCTCCCGCCCGGGCCCCCGCCCCCGCCCCCCGCGGCGCCCCCGCCGCCGCTTCCGAGGGGTCCGCCGCCGGCGGGCGCGGCGCGATTCCCGATCCCCCCCCGAGCGCCGACTCGGGGTCCCGACCCGCCGCCCTCGCCGCCGCCGCCGCCGCTTCCGAGCGGCCCGCCCCCCGCGGGCGCGCGCGCGGTCTCGGGGTTCCGGGAGGTTCGGGGCGGCTCGAGGTCCTCGGGGTCGCATGATCTCGCGCCCGGGGGAGGGTTCGCGGCGAACGCCGGGTCGGCGGCGGCGGCGGGCGGGGGCGGCGGCGGCGCTTCGGCGTTTTTGGGCGGCGGCGCCTTCGGCGGGGGCATCTTCTCCGGCGGCGGCGGCGGCGGCGGCGGCGCGAACGGCGGGGGGGGCGGTGGCCCCCGCGGGGGGGCCGGGACGCACAGGAAGTCGGCGTCGTTCGAGGCGGAGGAGCGTCGGCTCGAGGACGAGCTCATGGCGCTGACGGGGGGCGTCCTGGACCCGGGCGTGTTCGGGGAGGAGGAGGAGGAGGAGGAGGAGGAGGCGGTCGGAGGAGTCGGAGGCGCGGAGGACGCTGCCGGGGGCGGCGTCTACTCGAAGGAGGCGGCGGCGGAGGACTCGGCGGTGAAGGAGGATCCCTCGGCGGGTTCGGGGTTGGCCTCGGCGGGGGACGGCGGGAGGTTGGCTTCGGCGGCCGTTTCGGCGGCCGTTTCGGAGCTCGAACCGCCGCGTCCTCCGAGCGCGATGATGCTGGCGGCGGCGCGGAAGATCCGCGGCGCGAAGGATGCGTCGTCGACGCCCTCGGCGTTTTTCTGTCCCATCACGACGGACGTCATGACGGACCCGGTGATCGCGTGGGACGGGCACACGTACGAGCGCACGAGCATCGCGCGGTGGTTGAAGGAGCACAGCACGAGCCCGATGACGGGGGAGACGCTGCCGGACTTCACGCTCCGGCCGAACCACAGCATGCGGAGCCAGATCATCAACTTCGGGGAGCAGATCGAGGGGTGATGATGGTTCGACGCGTTTTGTTTTCGGAGGAGGCGGCGGATTTTCGGGACGACGCGAAGAAGAACGCGCGCGGAAATCGGAAGGCACGAGAAGACCGGGCGGGGAGAAGACCGGGCGGGGGGGTTCCGAAGAGAGACGCGCGGGATGTGAGTCGCGCGAGGGAGGGAGGGGACGGGGTGGGTGTGAGGAGAGACGAAAGACGTTTCGATCGTTCCCGCCGACGCCCTCGCGCGTCAAACCCCCGAACCGTTCCGGAAACCGTCTTCTCCAGGTCGAACATCAGAGCGAGACTCGCGCAGCAGTTCATCGTCATCGCGTCGTCGTCCAGTCTGCCCCGTCATCACCCGGAGGACTGGGGTGACGCATCACTTCGCCCATCGCGCGCGATGCTCGCGTCGCACGCCGCCCCCCCCCTCGCCGCCGCCCCCGCGCGGGCGCGCGTTTCCGCTCGGCGTGCGTCCTCCCCCGCGCGCGCCGCCGCGGCGGCGTCGCCGCGGTCCACCCCCCGGGTCGACGCGCGCGCGCGTTCGTCGCTCGACGCCGCGTCCGTCGTCGCTCCCGACGATCCCCCGTCGTCGCCCCCGCCTCCGCGCGCCCCCCGCCGCGCGGCTCTGTTGGCGTCTCTGGGCGCGTTCGCGCTCGCGGGCGGCGACGCGGGCTCGGCGCGCGCGGCGGACGCCGGGGACTGGAGCTCCCCGGGCCTCGGCGTGATCCCCGACCGCCCCGCGAACTACGTCAAGTCCCCGCTCGGGGTGACGTACGAGCAGATCAACGAGGGCGTCGGCGACCCCGCGCGCCCCGGCGACGTCGCGGTGTTCCACTGGATCCTGCGCCGCGCGAACGGATACTTCATCTACGGCTCCGTGGACTGCGGGATCGGGTGCGGGAACGGAGACCCGAGCGAGTACGTGCTCGGCCCGGACGGCCGCCTGATCCCGGGCCTCGACGAGCTCCTCACGGGGATGCGGCCCGGGGAGAAGCGAAGAGCCCTCGTGCCCCCCGAGCTCGGGTACGTGAGCAAAGGGATGGAGCCGCAGCCGCCCGAGTTCGGGCAGAAGAGGCAGGTGGAGGTGCACGCGAGGGAACCGCTCGTGTTCGAGGTCAAGCTCATCAAGGTCAGGAACAAGAGGGCGGCGTGAGGTGGGTTCACGAAACTTCGGAGGTGAGACGAGAGCGGGCCCCCAAGTCGACGGTTGTTTGTTTTCGAGCGAGACCAACAAGTTGAAAAAAAATGGGTCCGTCGTCGTATCACATGGCGCGTCTCGGGAGCCCCGGGAGGATCGGATCAGAGCTGTCCCGCGGCCTTCATCTCGTCCAGGCTGGCCTTCCCCTTGTCGAGGATCTGCAGGAGGTAGTCCTTGTTGTACACGGTGTGCTCCGGGTCGAAGGGCTCGCCCTTCTCCGCCGCGACCCTGAGTTGGAATCCGACCTTGGCCTGCGCGTTGAAGGTGTTGGCGTACCCGTACCCGACGCCCTTCTCGTGGTGGAGCTGGTAGTTGGCGTACCACACGTCGCGCTTCTCCTGGAACTTGGCGATGTTCGCCTCGCTCAGGTCGCTGCCCTCGATGATGGACTTCGTGAGCGCGATGACCTCCATCGTGTCCTCGTAGTACGCGGGGGGCGCGACCGCGCGCGCGGGGGCGGCCGCGGAGCACGCGAGCAGGGCGGGGACGGACGCGACGAGGGCGCGGCGCGTCATCGTCGGGGGCGCCGCCGCGCGCTTGGACGACGCGTCCGCGCGGGCGGGGGGGGCGGCGCGGCGGGCGACCGCGAACGCGGGGGTCGCGCGGACGGCGGCCATTTCACGAACCGGAGGGGGCGGGGGGGCGCGGACGACGGGGCCGACGAGGAGGCGCGTCGCGTGCAATGTCGGGGGCCGAGCGCGACGAGGACGCCGACAACTGTCGCCCAATCCTCGACGCGCGCAGAGATCCTTTTCGCTGACGCGCGCCGCGCGCCAATTTTTCGCGTCGGCGCCGAGCGCCCAAGAGACGGCGCCTCCCTCAAACTACTTTCCGAGAGGCGTCGCCGCCGCCGACATCATTGTCCCCCCGACGCGCGCGTCGCGTCTCGGGGCGGGCTCGCTCCGCGCGCTCGGGACCGATGGGGAAGAAGACGAAGGGCATCAACAACAAGAACCAGGGCGGGATCGACTTCATCCGCGCGAAGAAGAAGGTTGGGCGGAAGATCAAGAAGGCGGCGAACGCGACGGACACGACCGTGCGGGCGAAGCGCATCACCCTCCCCGGGCAGGTCTTGGGCGCGGAGGGCAAGGGCGCCGCGGTGACGCAGCGCGGCCTGAGCCTCCCCGAGCTCCTCGGCCAGTGCGCGCACTACAGCGAGCGCGTGCGCAAGGACGCGCTCGACGGCATCGCGGAGCTCCTCCAGGCCCACCCCGAGGCGCTCGTCGCGTCGGCGGCGACGGTCGTGGAGAAGGTGGCGGAGCGCCTCGTCGACCGCGAGAAGGTCGCGCGCGACGCCGCGCGCGCCGCCCTCAGGCTCGGCGTCCTCCCCGCCCTCGGCCCGCGCGGCCTCGCGCCGTTCGCCCCCGCGCTCATCCTGCACGTCGGCGCCGCGCTCACGCACGTCCACCCCGCAGTCCGACGCGACGCGCCGGGGGCGCTCGACGCCATCCTCGACGTCGCGCCCGACCTCGTCGCCGCAAACGACCCGGCCGCGACCCTCGGGCACCTCGCCGAGCTCCTCAGGCGAGGCGACGACGCGGCCTCATCGGCGCTCGTCGCGGAGACGGACAAAGCGCGAGCCGAAAACGCGACGAGTGACGACCGTGATGACTACGGGGCTCGGTCGGACGCGCGGGGCGGCCTCTCTCGCGCGTTCGGGGACATGACCGCGTCGAGAGTCGGGCCGCAGGCGCCGGACGCGAGGCTCAGGCTGCTCACCTCGTGCCGCCGGTTCCTCGAGGTGCTCGCGCGAAGGCACGGGAGGGCGAGCGACGGGTGGGGGACCGCGATCGACGGATCGACGGATCGATCGACCGAGCCGGCGACGACGACGTGGCGGTGGGGCCCCGACGTCGGTCGTGACTTTGGTGGGTCCGACGACGCGTTCGGTGGTTCGACGAACGGCGGCGCCGACGGACCATCCTCCGGATCGCCGCTCGCGCGGGGTATCGCGGGGTACCCCTCCGGCGCGGAGCACGGCGCGGGCGCGGCGCTCCACGCGTACCGCGCGACCCGCGCGCCGCCCGGGACGCGATCGGCGTTTTCGGCGGCTTCGGGCGGCGGCGGCGCGACGAACGCCGGAGGCTCGGTTTCGTTCGGCTCGGTTTCGTTCGGTTCGGTTTCGTCGGCGGCGGCGGAGCTCGCGGCGGTGCTCTTCGCGGCGTGGGACGAGGCGACGCCGACGCTCTCGGACGCGGGGGGAACGCCGTGCGCGGTGCGCGTGCGAGGCATGACGGAGGCGCTGGCGTGCCTTCGCCTCGCGCTGGCGCTCGTGGACGAGCGCCCGGGCGCGATCGCGGGGGAGGCGGCGGCGCGCGCGGGCGCGCTCGGCGTCGCGGATCGCGTCGTCGGATTCTCGCGCGCGCGCGGGGTTCGGCCGTTCCCGGCGGCGGCGCCCGCGGGGGGCGGCGCGGCGGAGCGGAGGGCGCTCGTCGCGCACAACCTCGCCGCGGCGAGGCTCCTCTCCGCCGTCGCGGACGGCGCGGTGCGCGTGCGGGAGGCGGAGCGCCGCGAGGGCGGGCGTCCAATGGGATCGACGAGCGTCGCGACCTCGGGGGCGGCGGACTTGGACGTCGCCGCGGACGAGGCGGCGGCGGCGACCGCGGGGTACCTCGCCCAGGCGCTCCGGGGGGAGGCGCTGAGCGCGGGGGCGTGCGGGGAGGCGGAGCCGACGAGGGAGGGGGACATGGTGGATCTTCTCCGCGGGTCGCGCGTCGCGCTCGCGAGGGAGGAGCGGCGGGCGGAGACGACGCGAGGCGACGAAGAAAAGGACCGCCGCGCAAAGGACGACGCCCGCGACGCCGACGACGCCGACGACTCACACGACGACTTTGCCTCCTCCTCCCCCGCCTCTCGGCGGGACCGCGCGCTCGCGGACCTCGCGGACGCCGTCATCGCGACGTGGACGGACGCGGTGTCGCGCGGCCCCCCCGAGCGCCGCGCCGCGTGCGTCGCTCTGCTCGCGCGCGCCCTCCCGTCCGCGGCGGCGCGGCGGCGGAGGACCGAGACGCGTCGCTCCTCGTCTTCCGAAGCTTCCGAAGACGCGTCGCTCCGCCGCGCGGCTTCGTGGCTCCGTCCGTTCGCGCGGCTCCTCTGGGAGCTCAAGCACCACGACCCGCGGACGACGGAGACGGCGCTCAGGACGCTCCGCGCGGTGGCGTCGCGAACGCCCGCGGGGTGCGACGACGCGTTGGCGCGGGCGCTCGGGGAGGCGGAGTCGGAACTGGCGCCGTTCTTCGCGCGCGTGCCCCCGCCGGAGACCGCGGCGGCGTCCGGAACAGCGCCCGGTCGTCCCAAGCCCGGTCCGTTCTCGCGCCTCCCGCTCAGGACCCAGGTGGAGGCGATCGCGCTCCTCGGCGCCCTCCCGACGCTCTCGCCGTCGACCCTCCGCGCGGCGGCGGCGGCGGCGACGGGGCGGGTCGCGTCGGCGCCCGCGCCGGTTTCGCCGGAGCTCGCGCGTCGGTTCGCGGAGGCGGCGGGCGCGAACGCGGGCGCCGCGCCGCTCGCTCTGACGGTGTCGTTCCTCGTCGCTCTGCTCACGACGGCGCCGAGCTGGGCGCACGCGCGCGCGGCGGCGCCCGCGGCGGCGCGCGCCCTTCGCGGGCTCGGCGACGCGTGGGCGGGCGCGGCGCTCGCCACCCCGGCGGCGCTCGCGGCGATCGACAAGGAGGCCGCGACGAGTAGCGCGGCGGACGACGCCGACGTTCGTCGCGGAGGCGGGACGAACGGATCGAAAAAGCGGAAAAAACTCGGAAAAAACTCGGAGCGTGATGACCCTTCGGAGGATGCACCCGCGTCGGATCGTCGCTCGGGAGGGGGGTTGTTCGAAGAGCGAAGAGGGGCGGCGCATCGAAGAGCGCGGGCGACGTTCGGGGTCCTCTTCCTCGTCGCCGTCTCCGCGGAGGCCAACGCGGGTCGGGTCCCCGCCTCCGCGCCGGCGAGCGTCGAGGACGCCGCGCCGGGGCTCGTCGCGGACGCGCTCATCTTCGCGGCGCGAGAAGAGCGACACGCCGACGCCGCCGAGGAGGAGGAGGATTCTCCGGGAGGAGGCGCGTCGGGGGGGGGGGAACAAAAAAGTCGTCGCGGGAGCGAATCGCCCGGCGCGGAGGGCGCGGGTGAGTGTCTGCGAAATGTCTGCGCGCGGATCCTCGCCGCGGCGCCGCGGTGGATCGCCCCGACGCTCGACGCGCTCGAGCGTCGCGCGGCGGAGGCGAGGGACGCGGGGGACGCGGGGGGGCTGGCGCGCGTCGCCGGCGCGGCCGAGCGCGTCGTCGTTGGCGTCGCGGCGCGGGTCGCGTCTTCGAACGGTCTTCGAACGGACTTCGGGCGCGCCGCCGGGGCGCTCGCGGAGGCGCTGGGGGAGGCGGCGGAGGCGCTCGCGAGAAGAAAAAGCGACGCGCCGGGCGCCGGTCGGGCGGCGAAGGCGGCGAGGCGGGCGAAGAGAGCGCTCCTCGAGTCGGTGGAGGCGCGCTAGTGAGAAGCTGAGTCATGAGAGGCGCGTAAAAAAATCCTGAAAAATAGACTAGTCCATCGACGATACCCGAGAGGCCGCCGCCTCGCGTGGTCTCCGATTCGGCATCACATGAAATCGTAGTCGTCGTCGACGGAGTGGTTGGCGTATTTGAAGTCCGAGAGGCCGTCGTCCCCCCCCTTGGTTCCCTGGTTGAGGAACTTCTTCTTGCCCTTGCCCGCCTTGGCGGTGGCCGCGGCGGTTGCCTTTTGCGCGGCGATGGCCTCCGCCTTCTCCGCCTTCACCTTTTCGTTTCTCATCGCCACGACGGTGGCCTCCACCTCCTTGATGTCCACGACGGTCATGTACTTCATCGCGCTCTTCACGAACGCCTTGATCGTCTCCTTGAAGAAGGCGCTCTCCTTGATCGGGATGAGGAACTTGCTCGCGAGCAGAGTGCCGAACTTCGTGAACTCCTTCGCGCTCTTCGGGTTGTACGTGGTGAGGTCGATCTCCTCGCCGTCCGTGCCGAAGAGCTCCTTCGCCGCCGCCAAATCCGCCTCCTCGACGAGCTTCTGCCGGCGCGCCTTCTCCGCGACCGGGTCGTCCAGGGTTTCGTCCACGTACTGCGCGACGGTCTTCTTCTTCACCTCGGGCTTCTTCGCCACCGGCGCGGGCTCGTCCTCCTCCGCGTCCTCGTCCGCGAATCTCGGATCGGACGCGATCTTCGCCTTCGCCTCCGTCTCCTTCGCGAGGTCGGGGACCTCGAACTCTTCGTCGTCTGCGCGTCGTCATCGACGTGGAGGGGCGGCGGAGCGGCGACGCGCGCGCGCGGGTGGGGAGGCGTCGGGGAACGTCAGCGCGGGAGGATGAGCGGGTCGCGCGGCGCGAGGCGCGGCGGGAAAAAGCCGAGCGCGCGCCGGTCCGGCGGCGGAGGAGGCGAGGACCGCGCGGCGCGTCCGAGCGCGAGCGCGACGCGCGCGCGCGCGCGTCGCGCGCGCGGGGGAGCGGGCGAGAGGGGCGGCGGGGAGACGCACCCCAGTCGAGGTCGGACATCGTTGCGTGCTCTGGGGCGTGCGGCGTTCGGGGGGCGCGCGAGGAACTGCAGGGCGGCGCGCGAAAGCCTTCAAAACTCCCCGCGAGGAGCGCTCTGGGCCAGTCATCATGGCTTTGGCGGCAGAATCCGCCGGCGACCGCATCAAATTTGACCCCGCCGGCGCGGCTCGCTCACCGCGCGCGAACGACGAACGAACCCGAAGCGCGGACGAGGGGGGACGGTGTTTCGTTTCGAGCCGCGAGAGTCGCCTTCTTCGCCCTGGATGTCGACGTCAACCACGAGGTGCCGGCGGACGAGGAGGATCCCGAGTGACGAAACGCGCCGGCCGAACGCGCGCGTGGGGCCCACTCCCGTGGCGCCTTCTCGTGCGCCGCCCGGCGTGCCCGAGCGCGCGCGCGGCGTCGCGTCGATCCGACGTCACACAGCTGTATTTTACGTATTGCACTTTCGCATCTTCTCCGCTCGACCGGCGCGGCTCTTCGTCGGTCGCTCCGCTCTCTTCATCACTTGGCGAACATGCCGAACAGCCCCCCGCCGGTCTCCACGTTGGCGGGTTCCTCGGGCTCGGGCTCGGGCGCGGGCGTCGGCGGCGTCGCGTCCACTTCGGGCGCGATCGCCGGGGCGGCGTCGGGGTCGAAGGTGGCGGCGACGTACGTCTCGTCGGCGCCCGTTTCCCTGACGCCGTTCATGCGCACGTCCTGTTCTTTGAACTCGTCCGCGGGGACGAACTTGCTCGGCTCCGGCTCGGTCGCGGCGGCGCTCACGACGGGTTCGGCGGACGCCTGCGCCGCGGCCTTGGCGCGCGCCGCGGCCAGGAGCTCCGCCTTGCGCTGCTCGCGCGCGTTGAAGACGTCATCGGCGCGCGCGGGTTCGGGGATCGCGATCGCGAGCGAGAGCGCGGCGATGCCGGCGAGCGCGACGCGGGGGAAGCGCGCGGGGGCGCGCGCGGCGGCGTCGCGGTCGGAGGAGGCGGCGGCGGCGGGCTCGTCGGTGGGCGCGGCGCGCGCGCGCGCGGCGCTCGAGCGGGTCGAGCGCGGAGCGGGTCGCGGCTTGAGCGCGGCGGCGGTGCCCGCTCGCGCGGCGAGAGCGAACGGCATCGATCGGCGCGAGTGGAGAGCTTTCGCGACGCAACCGCGGGTCGCGCCGTGTGCGGACGCGCGGCGGGTGGCCGAGACGGAGCGAGCGAGCGCGGCGGCGAGGGTGCGGTCACGACGTGTCGCACGTCGCGCGGCGCGGGAGTGACGCGAGGGAGGCCGACCGGTCGCGCCCGACGTCCGCGCGCGGAGGACGTTCGGATCGGCCGCGACGAAGTATCGCGCGAGAAATATCGGCCGAGATTCGCCGCGTTTGTTCAACTCGAGCAGGCGAATAATCCGCCATATAATGTTGATGCGAGGGCGTGCGTCCGACTCGGACCCCGTGTTTGTCTTCACTCGCGTCGTCCGCCGTCGACATTTCATCGCGCATCCCCGCGTTCTCGCGCGCGCCTCTCCCCTCGCCGCGCCTCCCAGAAACTCCGCCCGGACCTCCCGACTTCTCCTTCCTCGGTCGCGTCGCCGCGAATCCGCTCGCCCTCCTTCCCCCCCCCGCGTTCGCGAGTTCGTCGTCGTCAGCGCGACATCTCGACGATCTCGTCCGCCGAGCTGTAGACATCCTCCGGAAGCTTACACGCGGGCGCGTTCACCTCGGACGGGATGTGCTCCCCCTCCTGGATCCTCGGCCAGTACGAGAACGGCCCCGAGGCGCCCGCCCTCTCCATTTCCGCCCGCTCCTCCTCCTCCCTCTCCATCTTCCTCTCCGCCGCCTCCAGCACGTTCTCCAGCTCCTCCAGCCCCCCCGCGCACTGCGCGAGCTCCTGCGTGCTCAGGAACAGCCCCCAGGGCACGCCGTCGAACGCCTCGGTGTGGTGGATCGTGTGCCCCGCCGCGATCTTCCGCAGGAAGGGGAGCTTCCCAAGCGGCCCCGTCGGGAACCGCTTGTGCACCATCCCGTCGTGCACGTACATGTACGCGATGCCGAAGAGCGTGATCCCCAGCCCCGCGCCGAAGCACAGCCCGCCGAACAACCCAGGGGTGAGGAAGCCGTACGCGCACAGGGCGAAGGCGGGGACGCCGTTGGCGATGGCGAAGATGTCGTTCGCCTCGAACGCGCCCTCGCGCGGGAGGTGATGCGACTCGTGCAGGAGCCAGATGGGGCGGTTCCACTCCTTCCTCTGCTTCATCGGCATCGTCCACAACGAGTCGTGCCACAGGTACTTGTGCGCGTATCTCGCGTAAAACTCCATGCCGACGGCGGCGCCCGCGCACAGCGCGAGCTGCGCGAAGAGCTCCGCCCAGGGGAACCCGCCCGAGTCCGCCACCTCGCGGAGAAGGCGGAGGTACGTGGCGGAGATCGCGATCGACGTGACGCCGCACGTCGACACCCAAGCCGTCCACTCGTACGACTCCGCGTTCTTCAAGCGCTCGCCCTTCGTCAGGCGCTTCTTCGTCGACGAGCGGCGGGCGGCGGAGCCTTTTCCTTCGGCGATGACGCTCGCGGCGGGCTCGGGGGGGAACTCGTCCGTCTCCTCGCCGGAGGGATCGGGCATCATGCGCTGGTCGGGCTCCTGGGGTGGATGGCGGCGGGGGGCGGGCGGCGGGGGGAATCGGGGTTCAGAAGAGAGGAAGGGAGGGTGGATGTGGCGACGACGTTTGGGGACCCGGGGGGGGGTCGCGTCGGCGTTTCGAATTTCGGAGACGCGAGTTCGCGCGTTCGCGCGGGAACGGCGCGGGGGCGGTGTGCCGGTCCGAGGCGAAGAATGGATAAGAGGTGCGCGCATCCCCTCGAGGCGACGCGGGCGCGCGCGGACGCGCTCGCGCCGGGATCGGGGCGGGGCGGGGGAGGTACGCGCGGGAACGCGAGGGGGGAGGGACGCACCGCGACGGCGGGTCGGCGGATCGAGCGCGCGCGCTGCGAGGGCGGCGCTCGGACGCGCGACGCCGGGGCGCCAGGCGCATCGTCGCGGGAGGAGGCGTGCGGCGCGACGCGACGCGCGTCCGTCCTGGCGACGACCGCGCGCGGCCGAGAGGCGTCGGAGGCGAGACGCGCCGCGCGCGCGGTGGACGCGGCGCGGAACCGCGCGGACGCGGAGGCCGCCGTCGGCGTCGCCACCGCGCACATCATCGCGGCGCGAAGCCTCGGTCCTCACGCGCCACCGAGCGCGAGCGCCGCCCGTTCGTGCGACGCGCGATGGGACGTTCCGAGCGGTCGCGTCCCGCTCGACCCCTCGAGGCGCGGTCGCGTCGCGAGGCGCCTTCGGAGGCTCGGGGCTCTCGTGCTCCGGCGCGGCGAACGAACCGGGGCGAGCGTGCGCGGCGAGCCGAGGTCGGGGCGCGCGCGCGTCGAGACGAGTGCGCGCCGTCGCGTCGACCGAGAACGACGCACCGGATGGGTGCGACGGCGAACAAAAGGTGTGCCACGCGTCGTCGTCGCGCCGCGCGAGCGTGGAGCCAATCGCACGCGCGCACGGAGAGGAATTTGTGAACGCGGAGCGGCCGCGAGGGCGACGAGCGTCCCGACCGGGGCGAAAAAATAAAGCCCGGGCCGTATGCGAACCCAGTCCAAAAGTTTTGGAGACGAGGGGCATCGATCCCCTTACCTTCTGCATGCAAAGCAGACGCTCTACCATTTGAGCTACGCCCCCGTGCGCGTATGCGCAAACAGTCACCGGAGGATCCGAGAATTCTCGAGACTAGGCGCGCGCGGAATGCGGCGGCGAGGCGGAATCCGACGTTTATGACCTCTGCTTTTGTATGTTGAGAGCACCCGCGTGTTCGAGGGACGGTCGGTTCCTCCCCCTCGGGGGCGCCGATGGCAGATCCCCCGCGCGCCGCGGCTCGTCGAGGGGCGGGAGGCGCGATCATGGCGGCGGGGCCGAAAGCGCAGTACGCGCACCTCGCGAACCTCGCGGCGGACTTCGTGCGCAAGCGTCCGAACCGTGCGTGCCCCCCACCCTTTCGCGGTCGCGTGTCGCGCGCGCGCGAACCCTCCCACCGAGAGTTCCCCGCCCGCCGCCCGCCCGTCCATCCTCCTCGTGACTCTCCCTGACGTCCGCCTCTTCCGCGATCCGCGCCCGCGCCATCCGTGGTACCCCCCTCATCCCCCCCCCCGCCTTCCCCTTCGCTTCGCAGTCTACGAGCTCGCGAAGATGCTCCCCGACAACGGCGTCGGCTCCAAGTTCGCGCGGACGCGCTGGGAGGCTCGCGGCGCGCCCGATTCGTTCTGGACCGTGACCAAGGTGCGCCCCAAGGCGAGCGGGCGCGCGGGGAAGGCGTGGGGCACGCTCACGTGGAAGGGCGAGGAGAAGGGCAAGGAGGTTCGAATCCCGAAGGCGATGACGGCGGGGATATGGAAGGTCGTCGGCGAGGAACCGCCGCGGCGAGGACCCGCGATCCCGGAACTCGCCGCCGCCCCGAGCGCGTCGTCGGGATCGGATCCCGAAGCAGCGCGCGAGTAGGCGGCGACGATCGATCGACCGTGGGGTACTCGCGGAGCGCGTGGGGCGCGCGAAGCCGAACGCCGTCGAACATACATCTCGTCGAGTATGAAAACAAAGAACCGCGTAGATAGACTAGACTACTCGCGCGTCTCCCGCGACGACGGAGTCTCGCTACCGCTTCGCGCTCTCCTCCGACGGCTCCGCTGCGGCGGAGTCCTTCTCCCAGTCCTTACTCAGCCTCGCGTTCGCGTCGTCCTCTCCCTGTCCTCGCGGTTGGCTCACCGGCGTGGTGAACGTCTCCAGCGTCTCCGCGAGGCGGTCACCCACGCTCTTCTCCTTCCGCCCGAGGACCGCCCTCGCGACGTCCCTCGCGCCGTCGAGCTCGTCCGGCGCGTACTCCCCTCGCGCCCGGCGCTTCCTCTCCGCCACCTCCGCGTGCCTGGTGTACACCCTCACCAGCGCCAGCGCGCAGAGGGCCAGCGCGAGCCACCACGCGACGCCCGCGCCGGGGCCGCCGTCGCTCCATGAGTAGTGGTGGATCGCGTTGCCGTAGAACCACGCCGGGCCGCCGTCCGCGGGGTCCGGGCGCACGGTGACGGCGCCGACGCGATCGAGGAGGGGGAACTCGCTCGCGACGTAGGCGGCGCCCTCCGCGTACAGTCGCGCCTCCGAGGGTCCGTCGCACCTGAACCCGCGCTCGGGGTGGAGGTCGCACGCGTCGGCCATCTCTCCGTAGCCGGAGTACCACTTGTCGATGACGTCGGCGCCGTCCACGACTTTCGCGAAGGCGCGGAATCCTTTCGCGTCGAGCGCGTCGCGGTTATCGGCGAGATTCACGAAGAGCTCCGCGGTGCGGTTCGTCGCGAGGCCCGTGGATTCGTCGTACGAGGCGCTGTACGAGAGCCAGAGCTTGGCGTTTCCGTGGCCCGAGGCCGCGATGGAGGCGTCGAGGGGTTCTTCCTCGGGTAAGACGGCGTTCGCGGCGTTTTCTCGCCAGTCGTACGTCGACGCGAGGCTCGGCTCCGCGGCGACGCCGAACTGCGCGACGAACCCGGGCAGGACGCGGTAGAGCGCCGAGCCGTCGTAGTACCCGCCGAGCGCGAGCGCGTGGAGGCGGTCCGCGCCGTGCGGGGCGAGGGCGCGGTACGCGCGGACCGTGACGTCGCCCGCGGTGGTGTGGAAGACGTAGTCGCACCGGTCGGGCGCCCTCGCGCGCGTCGCGGGGGGCGCGCACAGGGGCGATCCGGGACACCGCGGCGGGGTCGGCCACTCCGACTCGGGGAGGGGCGACGACGCGGGCGACGCGGAGGGCGCCATCGGGGGGACGACCAAGTTCGAGTGACGACGGGGCGCGCGCGACGCCGGGGAGAGCCGCGCGCGGCGCGCCACGCACGCGAGAGCGCGACGACAGTGTGCAGCGCGCGCGAAGAACCGCGGGAAACGGGACCCTTCGCGCGCGAAAAGGCGACCGTCTATCCGCCCGCGTGTCGCTTCATGCGATCCCATCCGTCGCGCGCGAGTTCGACCTGACTGTTTGCCCATAGACGTGAGAAGAGGTTTTTTCGTCACTGAAAACGACTTGTCCAGCAGCCCACCTGCTCATGCACGCCAAGAGGAGCGTGTTGTTCGGAAACGTCTCGTTCGGAACGAACAACGGCCACCCTCGGGCGCGCTTCCCCGCGGCCCCCCCTCCCCGCTCGGGGATGGGCGAGGCGCGAGGTGGCGCGCCGGCGGCGCGCGGCGATTCGCTCGCGGCGCTCGCGGCGGACGCCGCCCGGGGGCTCGCGTCGTGTCGCGCGCGCGCGGCGGC
>MDSW01201901.1_pt1 | contig 14281 bp, 12 predicted proteins | sample 811171 | NCBI WGS metagenome assembly MDSW01 (sample SAMN05326641, study PRJNA326480) | marine metagenome | isolation source: seawater | place: Atlantic Ocean: North West | collected 2012 | reverse complement strand
TTGAAGCGGTAACCTTAGCAGGTAATTTAGGAGATAATGATTTTAGTATTTTTGCATTATTTCTCCGTGCTGACTTTGTTGTCAAAAGTGTAGTAGTGGTTTTGTTATTTGGGTCAATTTGGTGCTGGGCAATAATTTTTCAAAAACTGTTAGGTATCAATCGCTTAAATTCCCGGTCGTCGGAGTTTGAAAAAGCGTTTTGGTCTGGGAGTGCGTTGGACGATCTCTATGAGAGGATTTCTACCCAACCCCAAGATCCAATGTCAGCGGTTTTTGTGGCAGCAATGAGGGAGTGGAAAAGATCTCGAGCGCCTGCAAGAAATCCTAAGGGAAGTATATCTGAAAGAATTGACCGAGTGATGCAAATAACTATGACAAGGGAGATGGATAGGGCTGAAAAATATATGACTTTTCTTGCAACCACAGGCTCTACAGCCCCTTTTATTGGACTTTTTGGTACTGTCTGGGGAATAATGAATAGTTTTCAATCGATAGCCATATCAAAAAATACTAGTTTAGCGGTGGTGGCACCTGGTATAGCAGAGGCACTATTCGCAACCGCGCTTGGCTTATTGGCGGCGATACCAGCTGTAATTGCCTATAATAAATTGTCGCGAGATTTAGACAGATACGCGGGACGATTAGATAGTTTTGCTGGAGAATTTTCTGCAATTCTGAGCCGTGAAATGGATAATGACCAATAATTATGGTTGAGCGTTTAAAAAAAAATTTAAAAGGATTGGGTAACAGAAAATCACTGCCTATCAGTGAGATAAATGTAACACCGTTTGTTGATGTTATGCTGGTATTATTAGTAATTTTCATGGTTACGGCTCCTCTTTTGACTGTTGGGGTACAAGTAAACCTGCCCAAAACAAAGTCTTCAGTTATTCAAGGTTCAGATGAGCCTTTGGCAATAAGTATCGACGCAGGTGGGGTGATTTTTATCCAAGAAACAGAGGTGCAGTTGGGCTCTCTTGTGGCTCGTTTAGATGCAATTACAGAGATGAATAAGGACATTAGAATTTTTGTAAGAGGTGATGAAGCAATAAACTATGGGCGGGTAATGAGTGTAATGGGACTTATCTCTGAAGCAGGTTATCGAAAAATTGCCCTAATCACTAGGCCAAGGGGTAACACAGAAGTTTTGTCAAAGGGTATGCAGTAAGCGAGATGTATTTGAGTTTTGTCTCTTCTATTATACTTCATATTGCGATAGCAATAATTGGGTTTTACGGCATCCCCTACCTTGACTTTTCAAAAAAAAATAATGAAGAAGTGATTTGGGTAGAACTGAGTAACATTACTGATGAAAGAAATTATCCACCTGAAAAAAAAGTTAAAAAGATAGTTGAGAAGCCTAAACCTGTCTCAATTCCCAAAGTAGCTGCGGCTCCCCCTCTAGGGCCCAAAGAGGAGCCTATTGATGTGTCAGCGCCAATTTCTGAACCTAAAATAGAAGAAAAAGTTGAGCCTGTAGCTGAACCCAGCTCAAATCTTAAATCTGTCTCTAAAACTCCATCAAAAGTTGCGCCCAGGCCTATCGCAAAATTAAAAAAGGATAAAAAATCAAATAGTGAGAAACAACAAGCACCAAAGCCAAGACTACATCAAATAAAGTCGCGTCGAAAACCAAAAGTTCAAAATGATCTTACTAAAATAATGAAGACCTTGGAGAAACTAAAAAATACAGCTAAAAATCAAGATAAAAATAAAAAGCGGAAGCGGGAATCAGAGGAGTTCATTAAAAAAATTTCGGAAGCCTTAGCGAGCACTCCAAAAACACATGACAGTCAGCTTCCAGTTTCAATGACCGATTTAGATCGTGTTCGGCAGCAGATAAGGGCCTGTTGGAATCCGCCCCCAGGCCAAGCGAACGCAGAGGAAATGATGATAGAATTAGCTTTGGTAATGAATTCAGATGGGACAGTTAGAACGGCCAAGGTATCAAATACCAGCCGTCTCTCTACAGACCCTGTTTTTAGGGCTGCTGCTGATGCCGCGAGAAGAGCGGTTTTAAACCCAAAATGTAATCCTCTGAAGTTACCTTTAGAAAAATATAGTCAATGGCAAAAGTTACTATTAAGTTTTAATCCAAGAGATATGTATTAGAGGTATGCTATGTTTTTATTTTTGGGACTTATAAAAAGCAGTTTGCTTCGACCAAGCCTGTTTCTTTTTATTCTTTATCAGAGTGTATTATTAACATTCGCGGCACGCTCTGAATTACGAATCGATATTACTCAGGGCACAATAAAACCTATGCCAATTGCAATTACTGATCTTGTTGGCGTAACGGACCAGGAAAAGAGAATTGGCGCAAATATCGCGACCGTGATAGCCGCAGATCTTGAAAGGTCAGGACTTTTTCGTTCAATCAACAAGAAAAGCTTTATTCAAAACCTTACCATTGACCAGGCCATACCGCGCTTTGGAGATTGGCGAATAATTAACTCACAGGCTTTAGTTCATGGGAAGAGCAGGATATTATCGGATGGACGATTACGAATAGAGTTTAGATTGTGGGACGTTTTTGCAGAAAAACAAATGGTAGGGCTAGCATATTCTACTAAGCCAGATGCTTGGCGGAGAGTTGCGCATATTATAGCTGATGCGATTTACAAGCGAATCACGGGCGAGAAAGGATATTTTGACACAAGAATTGTATATATTGCTGAAAGAGGACTTCCAACGAATCGAATCAAGCGTCTTGCAATAATGGACCAGGATGGAGCAAACCATAAATTTTTAACAACTGGAGACAACCTTGTTTTAACCCCGAGATTTTCCCCAAACCAGCAAGAGATAGCTTATTTATCGTATTACAAAAAGTTACCTAGGGTGTATATTTGGAATATTGATACTGGTAGGCAAAGAATTCTTGGTGATTTTCCTGGGATGACTTTTGCTCCAAGATTTTCCCCCGATGGTAAAAACGTTATCATGAGTATGGCTCGAGGTGGCAATTCAGACATTTACACTTTGGGACTCGTTTCAAGAAAGTTATCCAAACTCACCAAGCACTCTGGGATTGATACGTCCCCAGACTATTCGCCTACTGGAAAACAAATTGTTTTTAATTCTGATAGAGGAGGGTCTAAGCAGCTATACATTATGAATTCCAATGGGAAGAGAGTGCGAAGGATAAGCTATGGTAGGGGACAATACTCAACGCCAGTTTGGTCTCCACGAGGCGATTTAATCGCCTTCACTAAATCTTTGAGAGGCCAATTTAGCATAGGGGTGATGCGCATTGACGGCACTGGTGAGAGGTCATTAGCAAGAGGTTTTTTGGTTGAAGCGCCAACTTGGTCTCCAAATGGCCGTGTTATTATGTACTTTAGTCAAAGTAAATCTTCACCCGACGGCAAGGGAGGACGATCAAGATTGTTCAGTGTTGATTTAACTGGAACAAACACCAGAGAAATTTTGACACCCATTGATGCTTCAGATCCGGCATGGTCACCATTAATCCCTTGAGCAAGGCCTGAAATGAGAGATTTTAGGGGATTAAATGAAAATTTCTTACTAAATAAGGTGTTTTTTGTAAAAAACACTTGGAAAGAAGGCCGTAAATCGTTAATAAAACTGAGTTAGAGTTTACGAGTGTCCGCACTTTTTAGAAAATAGTGGCGGTTTTATACACATGTCCCGGTAAAGGGGAGAAATAAATGCAGTTAAAAGACCTAATTTTATTAGCAACAGTGGCGGTTTTAGGAGCTTGTGCTTCTGCCTCTGAAGAAAGTAGTTCGGTTGCAGGAGACGGAAAAGTATCAAGTGCAAAGCCTGTCGCGTCTTATACTACTCCGATCGGTAAGTCTGTTCCTAAAAATGCACCCGGTAGTCAGGAAGATCTGGAGGCTACTGTTGGTGCCCGGACCTTTTTTGCGTTAAATAAGCATCAGTTAGATGAAAAAGCGCGCGCAACTCTGGACGGTCAGGCCGCTTGGTTAAATGCTAACCCATCCGTAAGTGTTACTGTTGAGGGGCATTGCGATGAGCGAGGGACCAGAGATTACAACTTAGCTCTGGGAGATCGAAGAGCTAATGCAGTGAAAGATTATTTGATCATGTTAGGGATCAATGCCAGCAGGGTCAAAACAATTTCATATGGTAAGGAACGTCCTAGAGCTCTGGGGTCAAATGAGGCTGCATGGGCCCAAAACCGGAGAAGTGAAACTACGGTCAACGGCGCAGGTAGTTAGGCCCAGGAAGAATAGGTTAGGTTCGACGTCCTGCCTTTTATGCAGATGGCGGGGAGGCAAATAGTTTCTTCGATTATATTATCGTATAATACTGCTTGCGCAAAGTTATGGTGAAAAGGCCTCTGCTCAAATAGATGTAGAGAAGCTAAAAATGGCTAACGATTGGTTCAGTTTGCGAGTTTTTTGTTCGAGGCTCCTATTTATACCAATAATGTTATGGTTTGGAGGGGGCTCTTCTGTAGTTGCACAGAGTACCCTGACTAAAACCCAAAATGACAGATTAGAGCGGCTCGAGAGAGATATTAGAACTCTAAATATGAGGTTATCAAGGGGGCAAGATACAAATCAATCTTTGCCCTCAAGTATACCTGATAAAAATAGAGCCCCTAACCCGGCGGGTATAGCCCGTCTGGGGGTCAGAATAGATAGGTTAGAGGAGGATATTCGAGTTGCCACAGGGTCTTTAGAGGATATTAACCATCGAATCTCCAAACTTTCATCCCGACTAGATAAATTGGTGACTGACATGGATTTTCGTTTGTCGTCACTGGAGGCCCAAGTAAGGATGTGGGGACGAGAGACTTCATCTGAAGACAACAACACCAATCAGCAACTAGGAAAGGTGTTTAGCGGTAAAAAGGTTAACGGAGACACGCTTGGCTCAGTGTCTGTTTCTGAAATCCAAGCGATAAAAGCACGAAAATTATCAATGGTTGGCGCCGAACGGCGCAGTTCTGTCCCAAAAAAAAATGACTTTCAGGTAACACAAAATAAAGAAGAAAAGCCAAAGGGAACTCCAAAGGAGCAGTATCAAAAAGCATTCAATTTACTTCAGCAAGCTGAATATGAATTGGCAGAACTGAAATTAAGTGAGTTTATAAAAAATAACCAAAAAAGTCCGCTGATCGAAAATGCTAGATATTGGTTGGGAGAAACTTATTACGTGAGGAAGGTCTACGAAAATGCCGCTCAAGTGTTTTTTGATGGCTATCAGGCAAGTCCAAAAGGAGCAAAAGCAGCAGACTCTCTCTTAAAACTAGGAATGTCTCTGTCGCGTCTTGGTAAAAAGCAAGACGCGTGTGCTGCGTTTTCTAAACTAAGTATGGATTTTAAAAAGCTTCCAAAAAGAATTGATAAAGTTTTATTGCGAGAAAGTGGAAATAATAATTGTAATTGAGTCATGAATTTTGAGACACAAAACCCAGTGTTTAAAAAATTTTGTGAACTAATCAGTGGGTTTGGTTATTTTGAAGAAGACCCTGTTATAGCGGTTGCTGTGTCCGGGGGAAGCGATAGTATGGCGCTTGTGCTTCTCGCAGAGGGATGGGTGAAGCGTTTTGGTGGAAAAGTTATAGCCTTAAGTGTTGATCACAGGATAAGAAAAGAGTCAGCCTCAGAAATAGAGCAAGTGGGGAAGTGGTTAGCTCGATATAGAATTGAGCATCACGTTTTGAATTGGGTAAGAGAAAAACGCAAAGTATCCCAAAATAGTGCCAGGTTAGCTCGCTACCAATTATTGGAAACATTGTGTAGAGAGAAATCTATTCTGCACCTTCTTCTTGGCCACACGGCGGGCGATCAACTCGAAACTATGGTAATGAGATTCAAGAATAATAGTGGGCCTGATGGTTTGGCCGGAATGAGTGCTCTAGTCGAAAAAACCGATTGCAGATTTTTACGGCCTCTCTTATCTTGTAGCAGATCTGAGTTGCGATCTTTTCTGATAGATCAAGGGCAAAAATGGGTTGAAGATCCATCAAACGAAAACACATGCTATGAACGAGTAAGGATCAGGCAGGAGGTCCTAAAGAAAAACTTCTCTGAAAAAAAGTTTCAAAGCATCAGTAAAAATTTTGCAGAAGTTCGCTTGAAAAAGGAACACGAAATAGCCCGTATTATAGCGTCTTTATTTTCATTAAACCCGACTGGCTTTGGCTTTATAAATAAAGCCAAATTTTTGGCTCTCCCAGATCACCTCATTATCAGTATCTTAGGTCAGTTAATAAGAACGATTGGTGGGTTAGATTATCCTCCTCCTCACTCTAAGGTGGACAGAATTTTAAGCTCTTTAATCAAAGGGTCAGTAAAGGGTCAATCTTTGGGGAGATGTAAATTTTCTGATTGCGACCAAAATTTTCTATTAATGCGAGAAATTCGTAACCTTCCTCAGCCAATTCGTGTATTTAAAAGCCAGAAAATCTTTTGGGATAGACGCTTTCTTCTTCGATTTTCAGATTCGGGAAAGCCAGCCGTACTTCGGTCGTTTCGTAGAGCGGATCTTAAAAAAATTTTTCAGCCTTTATATTGCTCACTTGAGAAAAAAGGTTTCATTGAGGTATTACAGACTTTGCCAGCTCTCTACACAGGGGAAGAATTTTTGAGTCTCCCAGCGTTTGGATACACTAAAGAAATACGAGAAAATAGACGGTCGCCAGCGATTATTAACTTTCATACAGCAGTATTTAAACCAAGAAATTCGCTATCGGGGTCCGGCTTTCACTTGATTAAGGAAAGAAAAATACTAGATATGTAATGGTCTTTTCTTTTTTTTAGTCTAGACTTACTTATTAGTGGTTTTTAAATGAGGACTGATACTTGAATATTAGCAAAAATATTGTTCTTTGGGTTATTATTGCGCTACTCGTTTTTGCACTTGTGAATATGTTCCAAGGCTCTGGACAAAGGGTATCGTCTTCCGTAATGGCTTTTTCTGATTTCTTAACTACAGTTCAAAGCGGCGAAGTTAGAGACGTTACGATTAAAGGACAATCCATCACCGGACACTTTCGCGATGGCAGAAATTTCCAAACATTTTCCCCAAACGACCCAAATCTGATTAAAACCTTAACTTCAAAAGGGGTGAGAATTACCGCGCAACCCGAGGACGACGGATCTCCAACTCTTTTTAGCATATTGATATCGTGGTTCCCGATGTTGTTGCTCATAGGAGTTTGGATTTTTTTCATGCGTCAGATGCAAGGTGGCGGTGGCAAGGCTATGGGGTTTGGAAAATCGAAAGCGAGATTGTTAACTGAAAAGTCTGAGCGAGTAACGTTTGAGAATGTGGCGGGCATAGATGAGGCAAAGCAGGAGTTAGAAGAGATTGTTGAATTTTTGAAGGATCCTCAGAAGTTTCAGCGTCTGGGTGGAAAGATTCCCAAGGGATGTTTATTGGTAGGTCCACCAGGTACCGGAAAAACTCTGTTGGCGCGTGCAATCGCAGGGGAGGCTAACGTCCCCTTTTTTACCATTTCCGGGTCCGACTTCGTTGAGATGTTTGTTGGGGTTGGGGCATCTCGCGTTCGTGACATGTTTGAGCAAGGGAAGAAAAATGCTCCCTGCATCATTTTTATTGATGAAATTGATGCTGTTGGCCGACATCGGGGGGCAGGACTCGGAGGTGGAAACGATGAACGCGAACAAACACTTAATCAACTTCTAGTAGAGATGGATGGGTTTGAGACTAATGAGGGGGTTATTCTGATTGCAGCGACCAATCGCCCTGATGTTTTGGACCCTGCTCTGTTAAGGCCAGGCAGATTTGATAGACAAATCACCGTGCCAAATCCAGACATCCTTGGGCGAGAAAAAATACTAAAAGTTCACATGAAAAAAGTACCCCTAGCTCCTGATGTGGAAGCGAGAGTAATTGCCCGAGGAACGCCGGGTTTTTCTGGTGCAGATTTAGCAAATTTGATAAATGAAGCGGCGTTAATGGCAGCCCGAGCAGGCAAACGAGTGGTGACAATGGTTGACTTTGAGGAGGCCAAGGACAAAGTGATGATGGGTTCAGAGAGACGGTCTATGGTTATGACTGAAGAAGAAAAAAAGTTGACTGCCTACCACGAGGCGGGGCACGCCTTAGTTGGTTTGCATATGCCAAAATGTGACCCTCTTCACAAAGTAACCATAATTCCTCGTGGTCGGGCACTCGGTGTCACAATGAATTTGCCAGAACGGGATCAACTTAGTTTGTCAGAACTTCAAATAAAATCTAGGTTAGCAATGACATATGGTGGGCGAGCAGCCGAGGAAATCGTGTTCGGTAAAGAAAATATTACGACCGGAGCTGGAAACGACATTCAACAAGCTACTAGCTGGGCTCGTCGTATGGTGACAGAATATGGATTTTCCGACAAGTTAGGGCGTTTAAGGTATGCCGACAATGAGGAGGAAGTATTTTTAGGTCACTCCGTTGCGAGGCAAAAGAATGTGTCTGATGCGACGGCGGCTCTAATTGATGAGGAAGTGAGGCGTTTAATCGATGAAGCCGAGGTCACTGCTTACAGCATTCTCAAGCAAAATCGTAATGAGTTAGAAACCGTTGCAAATGCTCTATTGGAATACGAGACCTTGTCTGGGGACGAGGTAAAAGGTTTGTTAAAAGGTGAGGCGATTAACAGAAGTGATAATGAGGATCCAAATAGTGAGAGTGGCGCAAGGTCCTCTGTTCCAACGAGTGGGACTGTAAAAAAAGGTAACGCAGACCCTAAGATTGGTGGGATCGAACCTCAACCTGAAACCTAGATTTCCCGCAAAATGCTTGGTTATTTTGATACTTTATCCGTTTCTAAACCTCTCATAATTGGTATAGTAAATGTGACCCCTGACAGTTTTTCCGATGGTGGCGAAGCGCTTAATAGTCAGGCCGCTATCAAACGTGGCTTACTATTGCATGAAGAGGGCGCAGATATTATAGATGTGGGCGGTGAATCAACCCGGCCGGGAGCACTTCCAATTACCATAGAAGAGGAAATTCGGAGGGTGATCCCAGTTATCGAACAACTTGCAAATTATGGATTGAAAGTGTCAGTTGATACCCGACACTCTGAGGTAATGAGTCGAGCCGTTGAGTCAGGTGCGGAAATTATAAACGATGTTTCCGCTTTGACTAATGACCCTCGCTCCCTTGAATTGATTGCGAAGCTAGGAGTTGCTGTAATATTAATGCACATGCGCGGATCCCCACTTACCATGCAGCAGCAACCACAATATAAAAATGCCCCCTTAGAGATCAGAAATTATCTTGCAAAACGAATCGAGACCTGTGTGTTGGCAGGAATAAAAAAAACAAATATAGCTGTTGACCCCGGGCTAGGTTTTGGTAAATCTTTGCGGCATAACCTTCAAATTTTAAACAAACTAGAATTATTAGTTGATCTCGGTTATCCAATAGTTTTGGGAGCCTCACGTAAAAGTTTTATTGGCTTAATTAATAAAGAGGAAGATCCAAAATGCCGTCTTGCGGGATCTTTAGCGGTAGCCATTCTATCAATGACTAAGGGGGTAAATTTGTTTAGAGTACATGATGTTCTTGCGACTCGCCAAGCGTTAGACGTTGCTCGAGCAATTGGCGATGCTAAAATCTAATTCATTTTCTGAGTGATAGCTGTTGTGATATTATAAAGTAGCCGTTGAAACAAAAATCGTTTAGGAAAAATTTTGAATGGAACGAGAGTTTTTTGGTACTGATGGGATTCGAGGCACTGCGAATCAGGAGGCAATGACTCCAGAATCAGTGCTCCGTATCGGTATGGCTGCCGCCGCTCATTTCAAAAATCGAGATCATCCTCAGAGGGTGGTAATTGGCAAAGATACGCGGCTTTCTGGTTATATGCTCGAGCCTGCCTTAACCTCTGGTTTTGTCTCCATGGGAATGGATGTAACGTTAGTCGGTCCGTTGCCGACACCCGCCATTTCAATGCTGACCCGATCTTTGCGCGCTGATCTTGGCGTAATGTTATCCGCTTCTCACAACTTATTTCAGGATAATGGGATAAAGTTGTTCGGTCCCGATGGATACAAATTATCGGATGAGGATGAGAACATAATAGAGCAACATATTTCGGGGGATTTATCCAAATATTTGGCCAAACCGAGGGATATGGGAAGAGCAAAAAGATTAGATGATGCGGCTGGTAGATATATCGAATATGTCAAAAATACGTTTCCCAAAGGTTTAAGGCTCGATGGTTTAAGAGTGGTTTTGGACTGTGCAAATGGAGCAGCCTACCGGGTGGCTCCGGAAGTACTTTGGGAACTAGGTGCTGATATAATAGCTATAAATACTGAGCCTGATGGCTTTAATATCAATCGGAATTGTGGATCAACTAATCTTGGTGGTTTGAAAAAACACGTATTAAAATATAATGCTGATATTGGGCTGGCTCTTGATGGCGATGCTGATCGGGTGCTCGTTTGCGACGAGGCAGGTAATATTATTGACGGTGATCAAATCCTGGCATTAATAGCTGAGCAATGGCACGTGTCTGGTGGTTTAAGAGGAGACAGCGTAGTAACAACAGTAATGGCTAACTTAGGCTTAGAAAATTATTTTCAGTCTATAGGTCTATCGCTTATTCGCACCAAGGTGGGTGACAGATATGTTGTTGAAAAGATGCGTGCTGAGGGAATAAATATTGGAGGGGAGCAGTCTGGTCATATAGTTGTGGCGGACTATTCGACCACGGGTGATGGATTAATAGCGGCTTTACAAATTTTAGCTATTTTAATTTCAAAGGATGGGGCATCTAGTTCTGTATGTCGGCCGTTTGAGCCTATTCCTCAGCTCCTCAGGAATGTAAAAATTTCTCCCGGACAGTCATTGGATACACCAGAAATAAAGGGAGCAATTAAATCATCAGAGAGCCAACTTTTAGGCAAGGGTAGAATGCTAGTTAGAAAATCAGGCACCGAACCCATTATTCGAGTGATGATAGAAGGAGAAGATCAAAAACTGATAGAAACACTAGGAAACACAATTGTAAGTGCGATAGAGAGTGGTGCATAAGAATGGTCAAAGGAAGAGTTCTTGTAATAGCAGGTTCTGACTCCGGTGGAGGTGCAGGTATTCAAGGAGATGTAAAGACAATCACTTCTTTAGGTGGTTATGCCTCAACTGCAATCACAGCTCTTACCGCGCAAAATACCAAGACGGTAAGTGCTATTCACAGTATTCCAATTGATTTTATCAATGAACAAATTAAGATAGTTCTGACAGATCTTGGGGCTGATTGTATAAAAATCGGTATGCTCAACACTAAAGAGGTGATAGAAGGCGTCGTTGAAGCGATTGAGCGTTACGGAAAAGGAATTCCTATTGTTTCTGATACGGTAATGATAGCCAAGGGGGGGGCACAGTTACTTGCAGACGATGCGGTGGAGAGCATGAAAAATTTACTTTTGCCAATGTCCACTTTAATTACACCGAATATACCAGAGGCGGAGGTTCTAACAGGTAGGCAAATTTCTGATTTTATTGAAGCCGGAGAGGCTGGAAAAGAATTATTGAACTATGGTTCACATGCAGTTTTGATTAAAGGCGGTCATTTAGAGAGTTCAGAAATTGTAGATCAATTATACATCAAGGGTAAAAGCTTTAAATTCGAGAGTAAGCGAATTGAAACAAATAATACCCATGGAACTGGCTGTTCACTGGCGTCAGCGTGTGCGATTGGGATGGCCCAGGGACTAGATATTAGAGCAGCTGTTGAAAGTGCTCAGAAATATGTTTATGAGGCTATAAAGACAGCACCAGGTTTTGGCTTTGGTTTTGGTCCCCTGAATCATTGCCATACAATAAATGAGTTCTAACCACCCATTGTCTTTTTCAAGACTTATTGGTGTTCAAAGTGGCAAAAGCCTATTTAAGCCAAAACTACGTTAGTATATTTTAATCTTTAATTTTCAGGTGGGTAAAAGGATGAGTGAAGAAATTTTTAGACTTGATCCTTACGCAAAGACATGTGTTGCGCGTGTAACTAAAGTGTGCAGCGATGGCGTTCTTCTCGATAAAACTGTTTTCTATCCCCAAGGTGGAGGACAGCCCGGCGATACAGGGTTTATAAAAAGCACTAGTGGTGGGGTTGGAAGAGTTACCAACACCGTGAGAAATCGTGAAAGTGGTGATCATGTGCACTTAATTGAAAATGCTCAAAAGTTTTGTGTTGGGGACTCGGTTTCTGCCGAAATTGATTGGCTCCGAAGATATTGTTTTATGAGAATGCACTCTGCGTTACATATTCTATGTTCAATTGTTAAGGGAGGAGTCACAGGGGGGCAAATTGGGACAGAAAAGAGCCGTTTAGATTTTGACCTGGGTGAGGAGAAGATGGACAGAAATTATATCCAGGATACGATGAATTTTATTATAAAAAATGATCACCCGCTGGTAGCAAAATGGGTTTCAGAGGAAGAATTAGAGCAAAAGCCAGAACTTATAAGGACTATGTCCGTTAAACCTCCCTCAGGAGCAGGCCATGTCAGGCTAATAGATATTAAAGGAGTTGATATACAACCATGCGGAGGAACTCATGTTGCGCGCTCTGGCGAAATAGGTGCTATCCGCGTTGGGAAGATAGAAAATAAAGGGAAAAGAAACCGTCGAATAAATATTCATTTGTTAGATTAAGTTAAAGGAAATCGAATGGAACGAAAAAATTATAATATAGCTGTAATACCTGGAGACGGGATAGGGAAAGAAGTGGTGCCTGAGTCCTTAAGAGTCTTGGAGGCTGTTGCGAGAAAATATAATTTTACCCTTAATTTTGACACTAAAGACTGGAGTTGTGAGAGGTATAAAGCGCGCGGATCGATGATGCCCGAAGATGGATTAGATGAAATTAGTGGCCATGACGCAATTCTTCTTGGCGCGGTAGGATTCCCAGGTGTTCCCGATCATATTTCATTATGGGGCCTTCTGATACCTATTCGAAGAGCGTTTAAGCAGTATGTTAATCTGAGGCCTGTGCGATTATTTCGAGGTATGAAGTGCCCTTTGGTGGGAAAGGAGCCCGGGAGCATAGATTTCTGGATAATACGTGAGAACAATGAGGGTGAATATTCAGAGATCGGAGGAAAACTATATGCGGGCACGGCACAAGAAATGGTAATGCAACAAAGTATTTTTACTCGAGCAGGGACAGATAGAATTATAAGATATGCATTTGAATTTGCCATTAAGCACTCTCGAAGGAGGGTCACGTCGGCTACAAAATCTAACGGTATCATTCATTCTATGCCCTTTTGGGACGAGCGTTTTGATATAATATCTAGCGAATATCCTGACTGCCAGTCAGAGAAATTTCACATTGATATTCTTACCGCTCATTTTGTGCTGCACCCTGAATGGTTTGATGTAGTAGTTGGATCAAATCTTTTTGGTGATATTTTGTCTGATTTAGGACCGGCTATAACCGGGACTATTGGGATTGCCCCCGGTGGAAACATAAATCCTGAAAATGACTATCCCTCGTGTTTTGAACCGGTCCATGGTTCAGCTCCAGATATAGCAGGAGAGGGCATAGCTAATCCTATTGGGCAGATCTGGTCAGCTGCGATGATGTTAGAGCATTTAGGGGAGCAAGATGCGGCCTCAGATATTTTAGAAGCTGTTGAGAGGGTTATTATAGAACCAAAAATTTCAACTCCAGATATGGGTGGAACCTCAAAATGTTCAGAATTGGGAAAAGCTATTCAGGAGGCACTTTAATTCCAAAAAAACCTTTCTATGAATGCTGGCTCGAACTTGATTTCATCAAGTTGCAGATTTTCATTGGTTGAAAAAGTAGTTTTGCCAGATATTGTTTTAGATTAAAAACCCATAATATCTAAGTTATTAGTTGAATTTTTTTTATCTATGGCTAGTATTTACCAATCAGAAGATGTACGATATATAGTGTGCGCTCAAATCTCATCATCTTTGTGATAATTCTTTGAGATGTTTTTGGGGAAGTAAAGAATATACCGTGATTAATTATTTAAGATCCTGTGTGTTTATTCTGGGTGTGTCGGTCCTGACGGGCGGGTGTGCTTTTATGCAAGGAGAATTATTTGATGAGACATTTTGGGCGGGTAGCCCTTTCAGAGTTAATGATGAAGCTGAATTGGGAATTGCTGATATGGCTAAGGGAAATTATGTATCGGCTGAAGCACATTTCAAGCGCGCTCTGAGAACAAACCCTCGAGACATAGATGCACTGATTGGAGCTGGAATTTTATATCAAAATACGGGCCAAATGATAAAATCAAGACAAATGTATGAGGCAGTCTTGGCACTTCATCCTGATGAAAGCCAC
>MDSW01094849.1_pt1 | contig 14281 bp, 17 predicted proteins | sample 811171 | NCBI WGS metagenome assembly MDSW01 (sample SAMN05326641, study PRJNA326480) | marine metagenome | isolation source: seawater | place: Atlantic Ocean: North West | collected 2012 | reverse complement strand
TAGGGGAGTCCTTTAAACAAGTTAGCGAGAGATTAGAGCAAGTTCATAAAGGACTGGGTGAAATGCAAACAATAGCTACAGGCGTTGGTGATCTAAAGAAAGTTCTTTCAAATGTTAAGACTAAAGGAACCTTCGGTGAATATCAACTAGGTAACATTTTAGAGCAGATATTAACTCCAGAACAATATGAAGAAAATGTACATACGAATCCTGACTATAATGGCTCTATAGAGTATGCAGTAAAACTACCAGGTTCAGATAAAGACAATACTATTTGGCTTCCTATTGATTCAAAGTTTCCAACTGAATCATACGAAGTATTGCTTGATGAATATGAAAAAGGCGATAAAGAGTCTATTGAAAAAGCTCGAAAGAATTTTATTGCAGCAATCGATAAGTTTGCTAAAGATATATCTTCTAAATACATAGCGCCCCCACATACTACAGATTTTGCAGTAATGTTTCTACCTGTTGAAGGGTTGTTCGCTGAAGCACTAAGAGAACCCAATATTATGGGTAAATTAAGAGATAAATACAAAATTACGTTAACAGGCCCAACTACGCTATCAGCGCTCTTGAATAGCCTTAGAATGGGATTCAAGACACTTTTAGTTCAGGAAAGAAGTAGTGAGGTTTGGAATATACTGGCTGCAGTTAAATCAGAGTTTGCTACATTTGGAACGCAATTATCCAAAGTTAGAACTCAATTAAGTACCGCCTCATCCTCTCTTGAAAATCTCGAGGGAACTAGAACCAGGGCAATGGAGCGAAAAATGAGAGATATAGAGCTTATTGATTCCGAACAAAGTAGTCAAATTTTGGATTTAGAAACTCATTCCAAGGACTAAGATAAAACTATTGGGATAAACTTAATTTATAATTAGAATATAGAGTCGTCATTTAACTCAACTTGCAGCGACTTAAAAGAAATGCTAAACCGAGAAGCGAATAGCTCCTCTCGGAGCTATTTTTGTTTCCGGGTTGAATAACCTTGAAAATGGAGGCATTTATGTCTAAAAAAAAGAAAACCACAAACTATCAGTTCGTAGTAAATCAACCTAAAAAAAGAAAAGATCCAAAAGAGCTCCTAGATAAGCTAGGACTTTCAACTAAACCTGAATGGACATTTTCACTATTTAATTTTCTATTAGATGGAGGGGATGATGATGGCAAAAATAATTAAACTAGGCTTACTTAAAGATGGACATCCTATGATTTCAAAAGGTTTTAGATTAAGTAGAATGATTAAATCGACTAAAAAACAAAATAGAAATACAAATAATAATAAGCTTTTATTTAGATAAGGAGATGGAAATGGGCAAGGTTTTGAGCCGGTCATATCTAACAGCCAAAGATTTGAGGAAATTGAGCAATTCATTAATAAGAAAGATTGTAGTATCAAAAAAAAAAAAGAAAAAGAAGGATGTAAAATGAAGAAAAAATAAAAAAAATTCATAAATTAGAATCTATTAACCTTAGGTGTCGATGAAATCAAATATATCATCAGTATCAATTAAAAGTAAATATGATGAGATACATGAATTGTATCAAAAAGATTCATTTCCATGGATTATTGGCTACAGTGGAGGAAAAGATTCAACTGTTACTCTGCAGCTTATATACTCGGCACTAAAGGAATTGCCCTCCAAAATATACCATAAAAAAGTATACGTCGTATCCTCTGATACACTAGTAGAGCTTCCTAGCGTTATAGAGAGACTAAATGAAACTTTAAATAGGCTTGACGAGCAAGCTAAAAAAGATGGAATACCTCTAACCTGTCATAAGGTTACTCCTGATGCAGATAGTACCTTTTTTGTAAATATTATCGGCAGAGGATATCCATCTCCTACTAGAACCTTTAGATGGTGTACAGATCGAATGAAGATTAGCCCAACAACTCGATTTATTCAAAGCACGATAAGTGAAGCAGGTCAAGCTGTAATTATACTAGGTTCTCGTCGAAAAGAAAGTTCAACTCGAGCTCAAACAATGTTAAATCATGAGATTAAAGGATCTATTCTTAAGCGTCATACATCTTTAACCAATGCATTTGTATATACTCCTATTGAGAACTGGGATGTTGAAGAGGTTTGGAACTATTTGCTAGTTAAAGAAAGCCCATGGGGAGATGACAATGAAGCGCTTGAAATGATGTATAGAAAAGCAGGTGGAGATGAATGTCCGCTTGTTATAGATACATCAACCCCATCTTGTGGAAATAGTAGGTTTGGATGCTGGACTTGCACGGTGATATCTCAAGATAAGAGTATACAGGGATTTATCGATAATGGCGAAAGCTGGTTACAGCCCATGGCAGATTATAGAGATAAGCTCTTAAGATGGAGAGAGGAAAGAGAAAAAAGAAGAGAGCCTGCTGAAGATAGAATTGGAGGCTATGGACCTTTTACACCCGATAGTAGAATTAAGCTCTTAGAAGATCTTTTAAAAGTAGAAAAAGAAGTAAAGCAAAAATACGGAGAAAGATTGATTCATGCTGAAGAATTATGGGCAATTCAAAAAATTTGGGATTATGATGGCAGGTTCAAGACTAAAGTATCTGACATATATAATAAAGTTTATGATATTAAGATTAAAGAAAAGAATGTATCTATTAAAAAAAGAAATATAGAAGAGGATATAGAGCTTCAAAATCTTTGTGAAAAACATGATATATCCTATGACCTTATTCAAAGGCTCTTATTTTTAGAAAATGATATTTCAAAAATGAGAAGAGGTAAAGGACTATATGAAAGAATAGATAGAGAAATGAGAGAATTGTTAAGCTAATAAATGAAATTACTAAATATTACATTAGAAGATTTTAAAGTATATCAAGGCATAAACACCCTTGATTGCGATACTCTAGATAATAAAAAACCACTTATTTTAATTGGTGGAAATAATGGCGCTGGAAAGACATCTATAATTGAAGCTGTAAAACTATGTCTATATGGAGACAATGCAAAACAACTCCTCAAGGATTATACTAGCTATAATAAATTTCTTGAAGAAATACATAATCATCAATCAAAAGCCAGAGGGAAGAAAAATTTTTCAATTAGTTTGCGTTTTCAGATGATTGAAAAAGGATTGAAAACAGTAGTATTAGTAAAGAGAGAGTGGACCCTGGTAAACAAAAGATATTCTGAAAGATTGATTTTAATGAGAGATGGAAAAGATGTTGAATTTATTAAGCCAGAATTCTGGCAAGATTATATTAATAAATTAGCTCCAATTGGATTAGCCGATCTCATATTCTTTGATAGCGAAGAGTTTAGGAGAGTTCCTCAATATCTTGAAAACGGCTTTATATCTTCTCTGCTTAACTATTTTGGAATCGAGCAATACCAAAGGCTTAATAAAGATCTTCGAAAATACCAGCTTTATATCGAATCAAAGACCAATCCAGAGCTAGAAGATGAGATTGTAGAATTAGAAGCCTTGATTAAAAGTTCGCAATTAGAAATCGACCAAATCAATAATGATAAAAATACCCTAAAAACTAAATTAGAAAAGTTGAAGAATAGCCAATCAGAACTAAAAAATAAGCTTAAAAGAAGATCTGGTAAAATGGCTGACAAAAGAGATGAGCTGATAGAAAAAAAAGAAGAGGTAGTAAAAAAACTAGAAGAGGTAAATATTGAGTATAATGATATCTGCGCTAATTTACTTCCTTTCACATTTTGCGCAGATCTAAATGAAGAATTAGTATCTGAATTAAATAGTCAGATCAAGCAAACTGAGGCTAATCAATCGATTGATTTTATCAAGTCCTTTAAAGTTGATTTTGAAAAAAAACTATCAAATAGTTTTAAGAATAATGATCTTAAAGAAATCTCAAAGATGTTTGATGCAGCTCTTCCATCTAAATCAAAAAAAGCCCAGCTTCACGATGTGACTCAAACCCAAGCTCATAAGACTATTATTTTACTTAGTGAGACTATTCAAAATTCAAGAGAAATGCTCACACTGAATAGAAATAAGCATAATAAGCTAATCAGCCAAAGAGAGAAGCTTACTCGGACTTTAAGAGAAATACAGCCAAAAGGCCCTGATCAGGAAATCTACCAAGATTTATTAGATAATGAGGTTAATCAGAAAAAAAATGAAACTCAATTATTAGCTATACCCTCAAAAATAGAAAAATTGAAAAAAACTATTTCTGGTTTAAAGCATAAAATTGATATCGCTGGTAATAAATTCAAAAAAAGTAAAGAGCTCCTTCCTAGGATTAGCGCTGCAACAAAAGCAAGAGCTTTACTAAATGAATTCTCATCCTTCCTATCAATTAAAAGGTTTGAAGATTTCAGATCAAATTTTTTAAAGGTTATTGATAGATTAACGGTAAAAGGTGATTTAGTTTGTGATATTAATCTTGATATAGAGGAACGAAAGATTGCTTTCCTCGATAATAATGGAAATAGACTTTCTATAAGAGATTTTTCTGCAGGTGAAAGTGAAATTGTGGCACTTTCAGTACTATGGGCAATCAATAAAACCTCAGGCAAGAATCATCCTATAATTACTGATAGCCCTTTAAATAGATTGGATAGCAAGCACCGAGAACGATTTGTTGATAATTTTATAAAAAAATCATCAAATCAAATTGTCTTCTTATCTACAGATGAAGAGCTCTCAACTATCGATGATTTTGGGGTTTCAGAGTATATCTCTAAAGAATATCTGATCGATCATAACTATAGCAATAAGTCTAGCAAATTTAAAGAAGGGTACTATATGCAATGATCAATAGGATTCATTTAACTTCAGAGTCAACAAAGATAACATCCAGCCTTCATCATACTCTTAGGCTCCGACCTAATATTACGTCTAGAAATGCCCTTATGTATTCAATAGCTAGGGGAGATAGATATGATGATTCTATAGATATTAAGTGTGATGGGAAAGAGCTAAATACACAAGTCTTATTTGGAGATAATGCTGAAACTTACTTCTTATTGATAAGGCAATATTATGGCAAATCTTTAGATACTTACAATCTCCGCTATCTTATTGCATATCATATAGATCAAGCCTTAAAAGATGAGGCGTTCACAAATCATCTTAAGGGTAAAATTTGATGAGCAATGGGCACCCTAGTTGAAAACTATCTAGACTCTCTAGGTGAAATTGAACGCTACTCTCAAGCAGAAGAATTATCCTTGTTAAAATTATATAAAGAAAACCCCTCAAAAAAAAGACTAGCCGAAATGATTCCAATCTATCAGCATATTATTATAAAAGAATCGCTGAAATACAAAAACTTTGATTTAGATATAATGGATTTGATTCAAGAAGGAAACTTGATTCTGATAGAACTATTATACAAATATCAGTTTAAAAGGAATAATAGTATAAAGAGCTATTTACATAGAAATATATTTAGATCACTACAAAATTATTTTATAAACAATTTCACAACTATAAGGTACCCTTTAAACACTATTAAAGATATTGTTCTATCTAATTATATGAAGAATACCACCCCTCTATCAAACTATACAACTATGCTTATTGTAGATGAAAACTATACAGAATTACTTACTTCAGAAACAAAAAAAATAGCAAGAAAAAATGTTAATCTTCTTTTATCTGATGAAGAAATTTTAGATCATTTTGAAATAATAGATGATTCGAATAAATACTATAGCACTCCATTTTTATCTATAGACAATTTCAACTTAAACCAATTTTATCAAGACAGTGTAATTGAAATGGAAATATTAAATGATGCGATGAAGGATGAGATTAGAGCCGCATTAGACACGTTAAACGACAAAGAGAAAGCTGTGCTAAAAATGTATTTTGGAGTTGACCATGAATACAGTCTTACATTAGCTGAAATAGGAGAAGAGCTTGGCGTAACAAGAGAGCGAGCCAGGCAGATTAGGGAGAAAGCTCTTAGAAAACTAAGGTTCCCTTGGCTTGAAAAAAAATTAAAGGACTATCCAAGTGAAGCTATAAGCTATGACTTCCATGGGTCAAAAATGCTAAGTAGCTCAGAGAATCATATGCTGGAAATTTCTAAAGGAATCTCCCGCAATATGAATGAAAAGCAAAAAAAAATGTATGTCAAAGATCGAAAAAATACAATTTTGAAATTAGAACAATATATAAAACCTACTCAACGAGAAAAAAACACAAAATACAAAAATGCCTCAGAAACGTTGAGAGTAATTATATTATCCTACCTGGAAAATCGAAAGGAGTACGTTCCTATCTCATCCTTAAGAGAATACATATCTAAATCTCATCCTGCACTCCTAAACACCTTAGAATATTCCATATCATCATTAGTTAGAAAAAATAAGGTCTACAGAACAATCAGCAACAAAATAGGGATCATGAAATAAAAAAATAATAATTTTAGCTAAATACTTTTCGATATAGATATGCTTTTTTTTTAAATAATATATATATAATAGTAAAATAAATATCTATAATCGTAAAATAAATATTAATAATTGTAAAATATTACTTGCTTAATGTATAATTAGGTGCTAATATACGATATGAATGAGATGAAATTATATAATATTAAAAGAGCAATTAAAAAACTTCCAGAGGTTTCTGGTGTTTATATTTATGGGGAGGCTCTTTTTTATGGTAACCTTATTATTCCCGATTCTGTATTGTATGTGGGGGTTAGTAAGAATATAAAAAATAGATTAAAGCAGCACTTAGCGAAAGATGAAGCAAATATAAAATTGAGAAAATGGCTAAGTAGTCTATCAGATGTTATTTATGTAGGCTATTACAAAATTGATTCTAAAATTGATTATTTGGATTTAGAGAAAAAGATCATCTCAAGTAGCTTAGATCCTATGTTCAACACTAAACATAGAGATAAAAAGGCTAAAAATAAAAAACTATTAAGACTACTTGAAGATCATATTCAGACAAAACAAGAAAGAGGTAGTGAAAATATTAAAGTAAATGATCTTATAAGGTCACTAAAAGAAAAGGAATAGTAAAATGGCAAACAGAGCGAAAACATTGCAAAATTTAAATGAAGACAGAGCGACTTTAGAGTTTTTATTAACTACAGCTCCAAATTTATATCAAAAACCAAATGGGATTCTTGTCCAAAGAGTTGAAATGGGTAATACCGTTTCTTACATAACGGCCCAAACACTTAAATGGGTTTCGGGGACCATAGGGTATGCTCAAGACCTTCCTATGTTCAAGAAAAAACTAAATGAAAATGGTCAGCTAGTACCAGACCAAGAGCATATAGAAGAGCTTAAGCAAAGAAAGCTCAATTGGACTAGACAAGAGCAGATTGCAGCCTATTTAGCAACCATAGATAATCATAAGTTACCTCCAATACTTGCTGTACTAACTCAACCATGGGCTGATGAGCCAGAAACAGCAAATGAATGGGCTCAGGGTATTGCACAAAAAAACGTTATTGACTACACTCCAATTGATGGTGTAGGTAATTTTGGGGTACTCAACATATCTGATAATGATTTGCTATATGCATTAGATGGACAGCATCGATTAATGGGAATACAGGGGCTTGTAGATTTAGCTTCTGGTAGAGCTATTAGTAGGAGAAATAAATCTGGAAAAATCACCTCAGAAATTCGAATTGAAGAAATGGCTAAAGATAGGGGGTTAGATGAAAACATAGATATAGTCAAGCTCATAACTGAAAAAATTGGGATTGAGATAATCCCATCAGTTCAAAAAGGTGAAACGTTTAATGAGGCAAATAGAAGAGTTAGATCAATTTTTACCCATGTTAATAAAATGGCACAAAATTTAACACTTGGTCAGCGAGCTCAACTAGATGATGACAACGGATTTGATATTGTTGCTCAAAAAATGCTTACTCATCCATTATTTCGAAAAAGAAAAGACCCATTATCTCCTTCCAAGAAAGTACAGGGCGTGAATATTGATATGTCAAATATTGCTTCAAGAGGAAATCAAATTACAACACTAACAACACTCTCTAGTGCTTCGAGGCTGTACTTAGAAAATTCCTCAGAAAAATACGACAATTGGGTTTATAATGATAAGGAAGTCCCAATAAAACCTACAGATGAAGCTATAGAAGAAGGGTATAGGGATTTTAAAGTACTATGGGATATGGTTAGCGAAACCAATACTTTCTTAGATATTTTTGGTGGAAAAAAAGTGCAAATCTATAGAATGACAGCTGAAGAGAAAAAAAAGGCAGAGGTTGATATAGAGAGACATAAAAGTGAAGCCCACTTGCTATTAAGGCCTGTAGGACAAAAAGCTCTGGCGGAAGCCTTTGGAAACCTAGTTGGAAGAGGGATGGATCCCGAGGAATTAAAAAGAAAGCTAATTGAATATGATTCAATGGGTGGATTTAATATTGAAAATCCTAAAAATCCATGGAATATTGTTATATACGCTCCAGATACAAAAAAAATAAAAGCAACTACTCAGGCTCAAAATGCAACCTCCAAGCTTATCGAGTATATATTCGGAGGAGGATGGTCAGATGAATTAGCTAAAGGTAAAAGTGATAAAAAAGCGATTTATAACAGCCCAGAGGGATTCAGAATATTCTTTGCAGAGCTAAGGCATATCGGCAGAAATGTTATAACATTAGATGATAAGTCAATTGAATGGGATGGCAATCAAAACTGGAGTTCGGATGAATGGCGTAAAAAAGGCTTCGAATTGCCAAAACCTTTAGTTTGATGCTAAAAAGTAAAAATCAAATAATAAAAACAGGGGAGCGATTTCGTGATAATAAAGAGCTCCCTAATGATTGGGAAGTTATATCAGATTTTAAAAAATTCAGATCTTCTACAATGAAAAAAGAGCTTAAAAAAATATCTAAGATATTGGCTCCGTATCCTCATGTTCTAGGATGCAGATTAAAGAGAGTTGACACTATAATAAGAAAATTGCAGAAAAAAGAAAATCATAAAATGAATTTAGTTAGAATGGATGATATAATTGCATATAGAATTATTACAGATTCTATTGATAATCAAATAATAATAAAGGATGCTTTAAAGAGTAAGATGGAAAATATTAGAACAAGAAATTATATTGAAAGTCCTAAAAATACCGGATATCGGGCAATACATTTAACCTATAAAGAAAAATTAAAATTGCCTGAAGGTGAAAATTTATCTATGTATCCAACGGAAATTCAATTAAGAACTTATTATCAACATTTATGGTCTACCATGTCTGAAAGTTTTGGAGAGCAATCTAAAGATAATAATGCTACTCCTGCTCAAAGAGAGTATTTACTAGCTTTGTCTGATACTATTTCTAATTTTGAAAGAAAAAATAAAGATTCACAGATAAGATTTCCATCCTATTCATCAGATTACTCGTTTTTTATAATTCATTATGATAAATATAGAAATGAACTTGTATCTAAATATGAGTATGGCAACGATATAAATGGAACTATTGAGCATCTTTCTTATATAGAATCTAAAAATAAAGCAAATATGAATTTTGAGACAGTGCTTGTAGGGTTGCCGGGGAATTCAAATCATCTAGAAGTTACCCATTTGAGATACTTTACCGCACTTAAGGGGCAACCCCTGATTCCAGAAAAAATAAAACCTTCTATTAAGGTTCCGCAGCTATGAGCAAATACTATCTAAATATATATGCTCCTTTTTTTTGTTGTTAGATATCATTTAAAAAAAATAAATACTAACTAACAATATTTAAATAAAGGATTAGAATAATGAAAAGCATTACTAACATAAAAGATCAAATAGATCTTATATCAAAACAAGTTATGGAATTTAAATTTCCATTAAGTTATAACAAGAAATGGTCATCATATAATGTTATTATAGAAAAGAGCCTTAATCTAGACTCTTCAGGGACTAAAATAAGGAGAATAATCACTCCGTATCATAGAGAGCTTTCATGGCTATTTTTTCAGCTAAAAAAAGCCTTTAAATATCATATCGATACAGATGAGAGATTTGGAGTTGAATTCTTTGGGAGACTGTCGAATACAGCAAAGGCTGTTATTAAGAACAATAAGCGTATTACTGTTGTTGATATGCTCATGTTTACTCTCATCGAATCTGCCTTGATAGCTGAGGAAATGAAAAACAATCAATTCTTAATATCAAATAAATCAATGGGTGATATTATTATTGACGATATTCGTTCATCTGTAATTCGAAAGAAGTGGGGAGGGGTGAAATAATGGGTATTCATATAACAGAGCATGCACAAATACGATTTATTGAGCGGGCAATGGGTCTTGATTTAACTCCATGCAAAGAGCAAGACCTTAAAGACCATGCAATTCTTGAAGAGCTGAAAGTTGATAGAGAAAAACTTCAAGATAAAATGCTAGGCGATAAGGTTAAATTAATGAAAATTTTAGCTGTTATGGCTAGCCTAGATAGTAAAATTATCATAGGAGTTAGTGATACGCATAGACTGGTATTTATCGGCAGGACTATTGTTACCGTTCTCCCTAATTAAAATAAGATGCTAACAACTGATATATCAATTTGATTTTTTAAAACACTTTTATTAAATTGAAGATCATTCCATTTAAAGGAATTTTTCAATGGCTAATACGAAATGGGCAAATGCAGGACTAAAATGGGTTGAAATGCCTATTGCTGCAGGTAATGATAATATAGACCCAATAGATCTCTTTGCTGATTATTTAAAAGAAGAAAATTTTATATAGTAATGAAATGAGTGATAAAAAATACATAGAAACCTTAAAAAAGGAACTTGAGAATTGGTCGAAATCGACTAAATATCCTTATATTCATCATATTATGTTGCTACCTGATATTGTTAAAACACTATCAATTCTTTATAAATCTGAACTTGTAAAGAATGATAATAAAACTAAAAACAAAATTAGACATGCTCTTGACTATATTGAATCAGGTTTTGATCTTATATCTGAAGAGCTTGTTGGCCCCAGGGGATATATAGATGATGCATTTATCTCCGCCCACATACTCATAGATATTAAGAATCAGGATAAAGAGCTAGAAACTGTGATTAGCTCATTAATAGATACTGAAAAGCTACAAAGCATTATTAACGATGCAGAAAAAATGCTTGAGAATAAGATTTATTCTATGGCATTAAGAATAATAAAAACAGTCTAATCCCCTCTTAAAATCAAACTTAATTCACTTTTCTTAAATAAATTTCTTGCTACATAAATATAAAAGTAGTAAAATACTAATGTAGCAAATAACAAAAGTAGCAAAATAGGATAACAAGTGAATAGGAAAATTAAAATAGATGGGATAGGTCAGCTTATAGAGGACGAAAGAGTTATTATCACCACTTTTATGCTCGATAGGGATGCACGTATGGCTCTAGACTGGTTGACTCAGACATTTAAAATATCAAAACAGAAATTATTTGAAAAGGTCGTATCTGAGATATCCACAAAGGATACATTGGTAAATATTATTCTTTTTGAATATATGGCTGTCGAAAAAGATAAAGGGATAAAAAAGGATATCTACTCAATACCTCTAAAGCAGAGAGTAAGAAAAGGAGACCTTGATAAATTGAAAAAGGTTTGCAAGAGAAGAGAGATTCCTAGAGATATTCTTATTTCTAACTCTCTGACTCTAATGTATAGTAATCTTCAAGGGGTTGTTGAAAAACAAGATCAAAGCCTAAAGCATTTTGAAAATTATTTAAAAACAATAGATAGTAATCTAAGTAAAGCTATTAGATATATAAAAAAACACAAACATCTTGAAAGACGATATTTAGACGATATTCAAAGAATCAATCTTATGACAAACAGGCTAATTCAATCTATAAAAAAAGACATAGAAACAAGAAAAACGATTAAGAGGAAAGCCTAGCTCTATGAGTATACGTATTACAGAGCACGCCTGCGTAAGATTTATAGAAAGAGCATGGGGTATAGGCTTAAATGAATTTCGTGATAGAAATATAAAAGACTCTACAATACTAACAATGCTAGACTTAGATAGGTTTCAACTAGAAAAAACAATTATAGGTGATACAGAAAAACTAGAAAAAATATTAAATGTAATTGGTGGAAATGAAGCTACTTGCACTATTGGAGTATCTGATACTCACAAACTTGTATTTAAAGGCTATAAGGTTGTGACCATATTGCCGAATAAATGGAAAGATTAAGTAGTTAAAGGGGAAAATAAAAAATGGCATTTATAACAAAGGCAAACTTAAATAGAATAATTAAAAAAGGCATTGATCCTAAAAAACTTGAAGATGGAAGAATTTGGGAAGAAGAAATATATTTTTTTAACAAATATGAAAAGGAAGAGCTATTAGCAATAAAAAATCTTTTAGGTAATCCTGAAAAGTATTTTAATGAGATATATCTTCCTACCGCGCAACGAAAAGATAGCTACAGATATGTCTACCCTGATAATAATAACCCATGCTATCATGAAACGTATCTATGTGATAGAATGCATAGTAATTTTCAAAATTTCCCTATTCCAGATAAAATTATAAAGAAAGGAATAGATGCTGTTACTAAATATCGAATGTGGTTTAGAACATCATCAGCTAATGGAGATACCCCTGAAGATTTACTTCTAAAAGATACAGAAGTTTCTATTGAACGGTTCATAGTGAGGCTGAACTCCAAGTATGGAATTATGGAGCATCCAGCACGAATACAACAATTAAATTCAGGAATTGAAAATTTTGAAAATATAAGAATATCTGATCTTAAAAAAAGAATTAATGAACGACTACTTGAATCAAAGAGATTTTATTACACAAGCAAAATGCATCAAGTAATTATACAAAAATTCTCGAAATGCACATTTCTCTTATATGGAAAATATAGAAATGAGGAAATTAAAATAAATGATACTGATTACAGTGACCAGGAGGTCAGGGAACTCTTAGAAGAGTATAATGATAAATTCAAGAGACCAGTTAAAAAGGACTTGATTGAATATTACAGATTCAAATTCAATAAGTATATCAATTTAGACCAAAAAAGACTTGATGCGCTTGGATTCAAACCATGTAGTTCCTGTGAGAGGAAAGCGGCTACTATAGAACATTATAATAAACTGGCTTCTTAATTATGTTTAATAATAAGAAAATTGAAAAACTTGAGAATAAGATCAAACTAATATCTAAAGATATGAGTAAAATAATTTTAGAGAATAGCGATTTGAAAAATAATATCGATAGCTTAACAAAAACACTTGAATCTAAGAGTTTTAGTCAAGACTGGGAAGCATATCTGAAATACAAAGAAATGAAATCAAAATTACCTGGAATCGAGCAAATGTATAAACTCAAAGAGCTTAAACGATTAATGCTTGACAGAGAAAGATATCTAGAGGCTAAAAATACGATGCATGCGAGCCTTATTAGCTTTCAAACATTATATGGAAATGTAGCAAAAAGTCCGGATAGTATTGCAGGAAATATCCATGTCAAAGGAAAAACAAGCCCCATATTTGCATATAATGAAATCTTATCTACAATCACCAATTTAGATAATCAGATAAAATCTATTTTCGATAATATATCAAAGAACATGAAAAAGCATGAACTAATGGAATTATTTAAGCTATATAGTATTAACACCCAATGGCTGGAGACTAAGTAAATGGGTTGGCTAAAGCAAAAAGCACATGATTTTTTAGATAAACTGCATAATTTTGAAACAAGAATTAAAAATGGATACCAACAGTTTTATAATAAAATTTCAGATAGATGGGAGTGGGTTCATAGAAGAGTTGCAGAAATAATGTCTGGAGAAAAAATTCCCCGCGGATACGAAGTTCATCATATAAATAGAGAAAAATTAGATAACAGTCCTGAAAACCTGGAAATTCTAACAAAAGAAGATCATAGAGAACTTCATAGGAAGGAAAGAAGCAGAAGGATAAAAAGTATAAATGAAAAGTTAAAAAATATTAATAAAACTAAAGATCTTAATCTAACTAATCAGCAAGTAAATAGCATGGATAGTCTCAATCAATTACTAAATACTAAAAGGGCGACCTTTAATTTTATGGAGAATGAATTTGCAAAACCTAGACACCATAGCAATCAATGCTCAAGATGTTCTGGGACTGGTTACCTACCTCATTTTAGCCATGTAGCTGGGGGGGTATGTTTTTCATGTAATGGAAGTAGAATAGCCGATGAGGAAAGCTTTGATGATCATTTCTCCAGGGAAGAGGGGTGGGAAGATTATCAGTATGATACCCATGAAGCTCCTGATGACTATGGTGACTATGATGAACCTGGTGACTATGGCAACTATGATGAGCCTGATGACTATGGTAAC
>MDSW01223744.1_pt1 | contig 14282 bp, 17 predicted proteins | sample 811171 | NCBI WGS metagenome assembly MDSW01 (sample SAMN05326641, study PRJNA326480) | marine metagenome | isolation source: seawater | place: Atlantic Ocean: North West | collected 2012 | reverse complement strand
GATGTGCCCCTGCGACAGGATGTGCCCCTGTGGCAGGATGTGCCCCTGTGGCAGGATGTGCCCCTGTGGCAGGATGTGCCCCTGCGGCTACTGTACCAATTCAGCATGTGCTATCACAATGTATTCACGCACCATATAATTGTGTTAATCATAGACACAAATCTTATTGGTGCACCTTTTGTGTTTCAAATTATCTTTTTCCTGATATTCATTGTAATCATTCTAATTATGTATCCAGAGTCATGCACTCTTCATATGCTTCAAACGTTTGTGCTCCTTCTGTTTATATTCCTCAAGTCTGCGCTCCTTCTGTTTATACTCCTTCGGTTTGTCCTCCTTCTAATTGTTCTCTTTCTGTGTGTACTCCTTCTGTGTGTACGACTGCTCCTCAATCCTGCGTTCCTTCATGTCCTATTGGTTCATATTCTTTGCCATGATTCAGGTCGCGTTCGAAGAGGTATGGTAAAAATAAGAGAAAGAAAAAATGAGAATTTCGTTGAATTTGTTTGGACATGTTCCTGTTGAAGAATCTAATGCTGAAAGTGTGTTTGTAACTTCTACCACACCTTCGCAATCTATCAGAGATATTTTATCGGATGGGACAGTGTTTCATTTTATTCGTCGTTTGAATCTTAAATTAGTAATCGTTGCATTATGTGACCAAAATTGCGAAGAATATAAGACAATAAAATCGTTTGAAGAAGATGCTGATGAGTTTATTGAAGTATCTTCGTCTGACGCATTAATTGATGAGATTATGAAGTTGAAAGATGACGATAATATTTGTATATGTGCATTTTTTGCATCTGATTTATGGAATACCGAACCAAACGATGTGAAATTTGTAAAGCAAAAATTTTCACAAAGACTGGATCAGCTCAAGTTAGTAACAAGTAATTTCAAAAATGTATTCATCGGTTACAGTAGTTGCAAATATGAAAACGGGTCGTGGATTCCCGCAATCAGTTCTATATGCGTTACTGATTGTGAAAATCAATTTGAAATCGCGAATACATCCTTTTGTATGAAAAATTTCTTATCTTTTTTACTACGTGACACATCAGAAGAACGATCTGGTATTGGATCGAATATAGCGGATCTTTATGGAGGTCGCGATGATGCTGCAATTATTGTATGTCCAGACAAAAACTCTATAATATTTAGAGCTTTTATCAAGGGTGTCAAATATGAAATCAAAAAGGTTGTAGATTTAGTTCATAAAGATTTTGCACAGTGGTATTCTGATTTTGAAATGATACTTGTCGAAGAGAAAGAACCATTTGATTGGCGCTCTTCTGAGATAGCGAACGATGTGCGAGATCTAGTTCAAGATTTAGTATTTGAATATATGCGGTGTCATCGTGATCTAGACGAATTTTTCACGGATGCAAAGGTCAATGAAGTGGAAATGTCTTTACTAGAATACGCAAGCGATATGCAAAACAAGGATGAGAATGCGACAATCGAAGCTGAGGAAAATCATGTTGTTGAGCAAACAAAGATTGATATCTCAGAAAATGAAGAGGTCAAACAAGTAGAAGTGGTTTTAAAGCATGATGAAGGTGTTGCGGATGTTGCAGACGAGAGTGTTGCGGATAAAAATGTTGTAGACGACAGTCTTGCAGACGAAAGTGTTGAAAATGTTGCAAATAACAGTGTTGCAAACGACAGTATTGCAAGTGTTGAAGAGGACGAGGTGCGTGAAAAAAATACAAAAGAAATGCAGCAAGAAATCGTTCCAGAGGAGAATATGAGTCAGCAAATCTCGAATACATTAAACGATTGGAAGCAAACTCTGAAAACACATGTTTGTGACAAATTCAATATAACTAATCTGAATAAATTCGACATATTGCTAAATTATCTGCAAGAAAGATTGCCTTATACAATCATTGTTGGATCCAATGGAGATGCGCAAGCTTTGCAAGGAGCATTGCCACCTCAATTATTACAGTCTTTGATGAAAGGATCCTCTTCTATTAATTTACCACTCTTTGATGGGACGATGGTACCATTGTATGGTGATAGTAGCAATATCAAAATTGGCGGCATGACTTTGGATATGTCTTCTATGTTTTCAGTTGATCAAGTTATAATTTATAGTACTAAGAGGAAGACTGAATATGAAGATATAATGAAATCAAAAACGAATAATGTGCGTGGAAGTGTAACGCGTTTCACTCGTAAAATTGAGTTGGCGCGTTTATTATCCAAAAGATAAGTTTAGGTGCTTTTTATTTTTTCCTTTTTTTTGTAAATGGAACATAATAATGTGATCGTGTTGAATCTGCATGGTGGTATACCTACTTCAATGATGAAAAAAGCGTTCAAGCAACTTCCCAATTTTGCATATTTGGCAGAGAATTCTGATTTTTATACTAGAGCGTATCCATCGAATGCGGCTGCAGGTCCAGCATTACACGACATTATTATGGATGCTCCACTTGGATCGATGACAGATTCTATATGGCATGATTGGTGTCATGTTAGGAAAGCGACAAGATCTATATTCAATATTTTTCAACAAAACGGATATACTACCAATTTATTTGGTGCGTTTGGGCTAGACCGCAAATTGGATCCTCATCTTACGATGTATAATTATCCTGGAGAATCGCAAAAATCTCTTGAAATGTTTGGAATAGATCAATTTGAAACTCAAGATGCAGCATTTACATGTCAACTTGCGTTTGCTCACGACAAGGATGTAATGAAGCGTGTATGCTCATTCTTTGAGTCATTAGATACTTTAAATTTTACCATGATAAATTTATTAGGCGCTCAAGATGTTCACAAGTGTAATTTCGATAAAGTTGATGGTGATGATGTTGCTGTTCCTATTGTAGATTCAGATGATATTGAAATGTGGTCGAAAAGTGGATTTCTTGCGGATTTAAAAGTTCAAGATATTGATTCGCGACAATATGCAGAAAGTGTACTTAAAGATAATCCACGACATAAAAATACGACATCTTCTAAAATAGAAGGTCTTCAGCGTGCTACAATGTTATATGATTGGTTACGTGGAAAACGCAATGAGGGTGAGAAAACAAATGAACAAATTTTGCATCATGTTTCTGAATTACACAGGTTTGCATGGAAATGTCTTTTAAAATTAGACGAGGGTATTGGTGATTTGATTAAAGTATTGAAAAAACGAAATCTATTGAACAAAACTTTAATCTACATGACATGCGATCATCCGATTTCTCTTCTTGAACATGGAGAAATTTGTGAAGCTCCTTGGGAAGCATGTTTACGGTCTTTTCTTCTCGTGAGACATCCGCATCAAGTAAGAGGACGAGAATTAGATCAACCTATTTCACTTGCTCATCTTTCTCGACGAATTATGGATGACAGTAATATATATGCGGATTGGCATGTTACAGTACCAGCTTCTTGTATTATGACGCTTGGATTGTGTTCTTCATGGTTATGCAGAGCATTTTTAACACCCAAAATAAATGTATTTCATTTCAAAACATTTTTCATGCGATTCGTCATAGATAGGTTTGGTCGTTTGTATTCTGTAATTGTTTGGTTTAGTATAGTCGATCTTTTCGATTCAACTGGTATAAACTATATTGATATGAGCAACGATGAAATGGCTGACTTGTGTGCTCGTCAAGCAGAATGGGTAAATCCTATTATCGGAAAAGAAATTAGTGATTTGGATACTATCCAAGTGTACGATTTAAGCGTTGATTCGAACGAACTTGATAACATTGCAACAAGTGAATGGATTTCTTCGAAAGCTGCAAAATCGTTGAAGAATGACATAGATTATGCTATAAATGAATATGGATATGATAAAATGAAACTAAAGTTTCCAAAAAATGTCCATGAAATGACTCCTGATAAAATTACTTTTTGTTCTGTTCAACTACATTATAAGGTCAGAGATAGGATTAGAAATGAACAATTTAAACATATGAAAAATATCGCAATTCAAACAGAACAATTTTCTATGATTCAGCTTCTTGTTCATGAATTTGGTCAGAATTTTGCAAACTTGTTTGCAAGTAAACTTCAAGGACATACCAATTATTTGACATTATTTGTACCTGAGTCAATTACACAAAATTGGCCGGAGTGGCTTCCCCTGCCATTATTGGGAATTTTCACAAAAGAAATGCTTTCTATGTTTGCACGACACAATATCGAATTGTATGATAGCAATAATAACAAAGTAAAATTGAAAAAAAACGATTCAGGTATTGTGGTTCATAATGCGATTATTACTTCAAACCCATTGTCGTTTACAACTTTAGATACTCATTGTATTGTATACAAAGTAATACAATATGACAAACCAACGATACTATCTCAATCAGCGGACCCTTATGTCGAAGTATCAAATAAAGAAGACGAGTCGATTGTAGAAGAAAGAGAGCAAAAAGAATATGAACGAAAAAAATCATCTAAATCCCGTCAAGATTTAGGTAAAAAATTGACATCTGATAAATCAGTAGAAAATCGAGATAAGGGAAAAGCGAAAACGAATGAAATGAGATTGCTTCAAAAAGAAGCTCACCGATAAAAAAAAAACTTGTGTTAAAATAAAATGTCGTTCAAACCAGAAGAATGGATTTTTGTGGGAGACATGAATGTATGTCCGCATTCTAAAAATCAAGTCGATATATGTAACACTTTGGACTTGAAAATAAAAGGAGCGATTCTCTGCCATGAAGATAAGTACTCAGATTCTGAACCTTGTAAGCAAGTGCCTGCTTTTCCATCTTTTTGTAATGTGAATTCTCAAGTCTGCATATCTGGTCTGAGAGAAAGTTTAGACGATTTTAATGAATTGCAAAAAATGTCTGATGAAAAACTCGTCGATAAGAATAAATAATTTTATGCGTCCTCCTCCGTCGTCACATAGATAGGATGCATTTCTATGCAAAATGTGCGGCATATTGCGCATGATTTTCCTCGTAATCTGGGTGCACAATCTTTACAAAAAAGATGTCCACAATTCAAGCTCAGAGCGGGCTTTGTTTCAAAGCATATTGGACACTTTACTTTCAAATTAGAATTTCCAATCTTAGCGTCAGACATTCTCTTCTTCCACTGCAAATATACATAACCACGTGGTCTTTTTTTAGATCCTTTTTTCGTTGGAAAAACACGACATGTGAATGCTTCGAAACTTGGACCTTTGACATTCATAGCGGCATGTAATTTTGTATTAATTTGAGAGCATAAATCAAGTTGAGTTTGTTGATCGAATTGCGTGAGTTTGTCGATATTTTCGTTTTCCACAAAACCAGAAAAGTTACATAAACCAAGACGTGCACGAGCAAGTGCTTTCTCGCGCGAGAATTTAAACATATCCTCGCAAATTGTATTTACCACACTTGTGTCTGCTTTTGCACATTCTTCTTCGATTTCGGAGCAAAGATTCATATTTTTTTTCTCCTAAATTTTTTTCGCATTTTGCCAAAATAATTTTCGGTATATGCAACAAATGTGGACAGCTGATGAAGCATTGTATCAGCTTCATAGTGTGAAAACATATTGTGGACTAGATCGTTCAATGTATAATTCAAAAAATGGGTTTCAGACACTTGTTTGGGGTCCGCCAACATGGATGTCTATACACATAACTTCATTCAATTATCCACCTGAACCAACTGAGAAAGATCGACAAAATTATAAAATTTGGTTGGAATCTATGGAAAATGTTTTACCTTGTCGTTACTGTCGTGAAAATTTTGCAAAAAATATGAAATCAGCGGGATGGAGTGATAAATCATTAGAATCACGCGAAGAATTCTCGCTATTTTGTTATCGCTTGCACGATGAGGTCAATAAAATGCTGGGTAAAACAAGTCCACCTTTTGAAGAAATTCGTGATAAGTACGAAATGCTTCGTGCGAAATGCTTATCAAACGAAGAAAAAATGAAATTGACATCTGAAAACAAAGAACTTGGATGTTTGCGTCCTAAATACAATGGTGAAAGAGGAAAATGTATACTTCAAATCGTTCCTGCAGACACACCAGTTCCAGGTTTTATCATTGATGAAAAATGTACTCCACAAGAATTTTGAGTCATGAATCTTTTTTTTTGTTTGCCTATAATAAAATGAGTGCGAGTAAAACATATTATTCAGATCAAAAGGAAAACTTAATTGTTTTGAATGAGAAGAAATTGCGAGAATTAAAAGATGTTTTTCGCGACTGGTATATAACGGTTGACAATGATGATGTGGAGAAGAAATTTAGAGAATATCTTGAAGAGATTCAAAAGATTATAGATGTAATAATTAAATCAGGTAAGGAATTGAAGACAGCGATTGATAATGCTCTAGATGCAAAAGGAAAACCCTCAAAAAATAACCGGGAACAAAATATTGTAAGGATTAAAGAAAAGTTGGATAAATTACAAAAAGTACTCCAAGAACAGCTACCTAAATCTACAACTAGAGCCGAAGCTCCAATTTATCGTCAGGTAACTGAAGTGGGCAATTTGATGGATCTTATGAGCAAATTGAGCTATTTTTATCGGGTTGATGAATTACACTCCTCTCTTGATGCAGTCAGATTGGCTCTCAATCAATTCATTCTTAGGTTGCAATATGAAATGACAATTTTGAATATGATGTCTGACATTATAGATTCGGAAAGGAATTCTACTACGGATGACGATTCCCAGGAAATTTTGAAGATTTTGACAAGCATAACAAATACAACAGGTGCAAAAATTGCACAAGCAACAAATACAAAGAAAAATCTTTCTAAGCTGAAAATTGTAGGAAAGGTTGTAGGTAAGAAAGCAGCAGACGCAAAAAATGACGCAGACGCAGCGGCGAAAAAAGCAGAAGAAGCAGCAGCAAAAAAAGCAGAAGAAGCAGCGAAAAAAGCAGCAAAAAAAGCAGAAGGAGAAGCGAAAAAGAAGGAAGACTTAGCTATAAAATTACAGCAAAAATTTAAAGCGAATAAAGCGAAAAAAGAAGCAGCAGAAGCTGCAAAAAATAAAGCAGCAGAAGAAGCAGCGAAAAAGAAAGCAGCAGAAGCGAAGAAGAAGGAAGACTTAGAAGCGAAAAAAGAAGCAGAAAAAGCAAAAAAGAAAGCAGCAGAAGCAAAAAAGAAAGCAGCAGAAGCGAAAAAGAAGGAAGACTTAGCTATAAAATTACAGCAAAAATTTAAAGCGAATAAAGCGAAAAAAGAAGCAGCGGAAGCAAAGAAAGCAGCGCAAAAACCAGTACAAAAAATGTTTCAAGAAAACACACAAGGAGTAAAGGTATCACAAGCGTTAAGGAAAAAAGTGGAGGCCAAAAAAAATCCTCCGACACCTCTGGCGCCAAAGCCAAAAGGAATAGTGGCAAAGGCGAAAGAAAAGTTAGCACAAAAAGGAGTTAAGAGAGCCGAAGTATTGGTGAATGAGTTATTGTCGTTATTTTAGGAAGAAAAGAGTATAAGACACCAATGATCATCATGGCACTGTGACAAGTATCTTGTCATTGAGAAAAAAAATTTCCGAATAGAGAGTTGTTTATTTTTTTTTTCCTGTTATAGTAAAAAAATGGAACCACCAACTTCTCAAAGCAGATTAGATTTATTGACAAGTTCGTCGGGAAATTTCAAATTGAAAATATTTGATAGCAAGTTCATGACAGGACTTATCGACACTTTTGAAACTTTTAAAAATAGTATGACACCTTATAGTACCGATGAAGACTTGAAGAAATTACCCGTTTTAGGGCAGCTGATAGTTAAGAGACTTGGAGAAGTCAAAGAAGCAGCTGAGAGTACATTGAAAACATTAGAAGACGAAAAAAAAACAACTCCTCCATCTCAAGAGGGTGACTGTCAAGATGAAGATGCAATCATGGCCACACAAGCTGCTTTGGAGACTTTAAGTGCTACACTTACAACGGTGCTGACACCCGGATCACTACCAGATGTACCAGAACCAGTAGAACCAGTAGAACCAGTAGACCCAGTCCCCCCATTAACTACACGTGCTGAGATAACTTACCGTGGCGCGGATGGCGAAGATCGATCTATCGCAAGTTTGAATGATATTTTAGTTCAACTTATTCGATTCAAGGAAGTACCTCAGTTATCTAAGATAACGCAAGATATTAGCAGACAAATTTTGTCAGTGATATCAATATTGGTCAACGATTTAGGAAAACTTGATGTCGTCCGAGCATTCATTAATAAAGTGCAAATGACGGATTCATGTATATTCCGTGAGACTGTTAAACGAATTGTCGTACCAGATCAATACCTCGCCATTCCTGAAAATACGGTGGTGGAAAATATACCAAAGTTCGAGCCTACAGCGCCTACAGCAGCAAGAGCTGAGCGAATGGTACAATCTTTATTGTCTATTATGTCTTCAAAAAAATGATTGAGTAATATAAATGAAAAGAATTGTGATCAAAGGTAAAGAAGTAGTATTAAAAATGCTTCATAGACCAGAATATTTGGAGAATTTAATCTTGCAGTTCAAGGAATTATTGAATTCAGATACAGAATGCTCGCAATTGCTCAAAGAGTGTAAAGATAATGTGATTGATACGGCAGGTTGTCGTAATTATCTGCAATACAAATATCATCCAGATCGAGGTGGTTCAACAGAAAAATCGCAACTTATAAACGAATGTGCTCAAAAGGACTGGCTTTTGGAAAAAAAAGATGCAGATGTGATGCACGAGTTTGCGGAAACGATTCAAGATGTTGTATCAAAGTTGGAAAAAGTAAAATCAGACGCGGAGATGTTGATAAATGAATTACAAAAAAGTCACAAACCAAATCAAGTAGTTCAAGTACTTGAAAAAAAGTTGACTAAATTGAGAGATAATCTAAAGAGTGTGGCAACTTCAAGTCGAGCTGAAAAAAAGTTTGATGCTCCTTTGGTTGAACGGACATCATCAACCGCTTTATCTTTAAATTTTCGATTGCAATTACTTGTTTCAGAAAGTGAGACTCATTTTGCAAAGATAATAAGGGACATGATGCATGATTTGACGACACTTAGAGTTGTGTTGAAATTTTGCAAGGAAGCCGAAAGTGATGAAGAACTTATGCGATTAAAAGAAGCGGTAAAAGCGATGTTTGGAAGACAGACGGCTGCGTTGGAACGAGCGGAAGGTACTGTAGCACAAGATACTTTGATCCATGAACTTTTATATTTCGTTTTCTGAATTGCAACAGTAGACCGTTCTTTTTTGGAAAGCAAAGACAAGATTTGAAGGATCAGGTGTCTCGCAAGCATTCATTTTTTTTGCGAGTGCATCATTTGTTCCTATTGCGTGTTCGAAGAAGGATGAAAAGTTTTCGAGTAAGACAACATGTAAGTTGTATTTTTTGCATATAGCTGTGAGATCTTCTGCTGTGACTGCATATTCTTTGCACGTACGATCGTCATCTGGGAGTTGTACTTCGACTTCATCATATGTTTTTGCATCATGCTTCGGTACTGTGCCTATAAAAAATCCATCTTCTACAAGGAAACGTGATATTTTTTCAAAGGTGAAATTCGCTTCTAATTCTGTTTTGAATGCAAACTGAATTGCGAATTGACAATTTATGATATCATAAGGTGGATATCCTTCCCAATCATGTGTTGCGAAATTCGAACACAAGAAATGGCTTCTACAGTTTAATTTAATTTTGGATGCGCGTGTTTGAGCGCATGCTATTGCTTTTGGTGATACATCAATGCCAACATAAAGAGAAGGAGATGCATATTTTATTTTTAGTAAATCTCCGCCTTGTCCGCATCCTAGATCTAGTATTCGTTTCTTTTTTTGGATAAATTTTTGTATGAGCACTGCTTTAATAAAATTGTGTGAATTTCGAGTTTTACTTCCTTCATATAAAGTTCGTATTGACATTTCTTTCTGGTCGTAAAAGTCTTGTGCATTCATTTTTTTGAGATAGGATGAAAAAACAATTTGAGCGGAACGAACTTTTGAAAAAAATATTTTCTTAAAATAAACACGATGCTGCATATTTTATGCTTTTCGTTCATGATTCAGAATGGTGTTCATTTGAACAACGGAAACTATCATAAAATGGTTGGCAATGGTCCTCCTGTCATTTTTTCATCAGGTTTATTTGGAACTATGCCATCTTTCATGTATAATGATATTATCGACAATTTGAAGCAAAACATGACTCTTATTCTACCTTCTGGAAATCCGATTGGGACGGATACAATCACTGAAATCGCGAATAAGTTAAGTGTTCAAAAAATTGGAGTGATTACTCACTCAAGTTTTGATTATGAAATATTGAACAATGAGGTGGTTGAGAAAGCAGTTGCGATCGATCCAGTTTCTTTTCCACAAATTACACTACAAAGTCGATCAATCAAACCTGTTTTTGATGTTCTTACATTCAATACACGTATGTCTCAGATGGCATCAATTCCATTCATCCCAAATGCATTTGAACTCAACATCAATACAGATGATAAAATATTGTGCGAACATATGGGACATTCTGATATTTTAGATGACATGTGGGCGGATATCGCTGATACGATGGGTATCAAAGGTGTTACGGATATATCTTTGAATAAACAAACTTTTTCAGATTGGAAATTTTTGAAAGCCAGCAACAAAAAAGAAATTAGGTCAGAGTTTAGAACGATGGTTTGTGATAAAATTCGCGATTTTATGTTGTCTACTTCACATATTTTCGATTATGAAGTAGATGAGTGAAAAATACATGGAAAGAACAAAACTTCCAAAATGATCACCGAATGTAGCAATCTCATGTAAACTGTGTATAGTAGCGTATTTGATAGGGTATGGAATATTATGTTCAATTACAAAATTTGTTGTTTTGGTAGTGAAATCGATTGCATATTTATGAATGACTTCTGTACTCTGAATAATTTTAGATGTTTCCTGTGATAAAAATAAAGGTGGATACAACATTTTTGTGTAGCTATATTTTTTTTTATTGCATCCTCCATCTGTTCTTACATTTATTACATGTGCAAAATACTGTAGATGCTTCATCTGCAGAACGTGTCTGTTTTTGTTCCCATCCAACTTCTGAACTGCCACATCGTCTGCACTTTAGAGTTGTATTAAATGATTTATCGTTCAGCATTTCGTATTTTTCCTGTAACATTTGTTCGAATCTTTGTTTACGCAAAATTGCTTCATTCTCTATGTCCTCCAGAATAGTGCCTTTCGACATTTCTACATCCGATAACATGATCAATTCGGAGTCCACATTATGTTGCAGTTTTGGATTATTTTTCAAATTCAATGCCAGTTGTTGACATTTGTTTATGTATTCGTCTACATTGCGTACAATACTATGTATTTTAGCTTCTAGTTCACGGGATTTTTCCAAATTACTTAATTTTGTGAGCAACTTTAATACTTGTTGTCTTTGAACAACCGAAATCGTTTTCCAAGATGTTAGCATATAATTGTATATGGTTGCATATCAAATCTGATTTTTTTTCTCGACTTAAAAAAAATGACAGTGAAGATTGAGAACTATGGGCATATTCCATTCAAAGGTTTTCATTTTGTTATTATTGGTTGGATTGTTCTAATGTTTACATATGTTGATTTGATCGCATCTACAATGGAAAAGATTCCTTCATGGTTGAAACTTATTATTTATTTGTTGCCATTGATATTGGTAATATATTACGATGTAAGATACAGCAGTTTTTCCATAAGAAATATGGCAAACAAAATGTTTGGTGTTTCTTTAAAGAATACTAACTGGGAAGATGTGAATCGCAAAATTAATTATGTGCTCAAAGTCCTTGGTGCGTATGGAATCATTCAAGTTCTTGCTCAAGATATAGGAGTGAAAACTGGTAAGAATCAAGCGGAATTGATGCGAAAAGAAATTGTACAATGGTTGCTTTTTACTGGCACTGCATATTGTGTCTTAAATAATCGTAGCGAAGCGATGATAGGAGCTACAGTATATTTCATATTGAAGTTAAATTTTTCAGAAAAAGAAACACAAGAGGTTTGCTTTACCGATGTCTGATCGTTTGTTTTCTTTTTTTTTTAAATTGGTTGAACAATAAAATGAAAACAGGATTTGATATGGTCGATGATGATACAGTGAACGATGCTCAAGTCGATTTTATGAGAAAAACAGTATGTATATTAAAAATTTTGACAGAGGAAGCATTAAAAACTGCTGAAAGATTTGTAAAAACTTGCGGCAGAACTATCATCACTGGAAACGATATGTATTATGCTTTGATGTATGAAGCGCATGAATTTTTCCACAAGGATTTTGATGCACGATTTTATGAAGAATTGGAAAAAGAAAAGCAACACACATATTTCACAGACGACGAAAGTGAAGAGGATGAAGACGAGGGTGAAGAAACGAGCGGCGATGAAGAAAAGAATGATTCAAAGCTTCAGGAAACAAAGCAGCATGAAGCGTATACTCTTGAATGTGTCATTCCGCAAGACTGTGGATTTCATAGCAAAGTGATAAAGTATGCGACTGAGTGGCGCGATTGGTTTCCAGAAGATCCTGTACACAAAATGATAAAAGATGCCATAGATAAGACAAAGCGCAGTGAACTTAGTGAAGAATAATTTGATTATGTCGTTCGTGAATTTCTCATTTGCTGTTGTTGTAGTAAATTTGTGGATAATTACCTACATGAGTCCCGCACACCTTGCCTGGTTTTCTATTCACAACATACGCTCCAGATTCGATTGCTAGTCTTAATAGTTCGTTTAAAGAGACCACAAATTCTTTTCCGTGTCCCCAGCTGTTTGATATAATGTGCGCCAATTCATGTAGTAAAACGTAAAATATATCGTTCATATCATCTCTCATGTCGGTGTAGCATAACTTTATGTACTTTTTGTTAATGGTCATTCCTGCTACCGACGAATGCTTGATCTTTAAGTCATGAATAGCCCGTTTGATTACAGAATATTGTGTGCTTTGATTTTGCAATGCATATAGTTGAATTGTTTGTAATTTGTCCTTTAAAATGGCAATCCTACGCATTTGCATCGCGTACCTCACTGAAGCGACAATGACAATAATCAGAAAAACAACACTTATCTTAAAACATATCGATGACATCGATTTAGTTCTATACAATAATTTCTCATCCGTTGCATAGCAGTACAATCGACAAAAAAAAGTTTACAATTACAAAATATGAAGTTGAATAGACAAGACAAGAAAGGACAAATATTATGGATAAAGTATAGAGAAAAGGAAGCGAAATTGCTGCATTACGAAAGAATGAATATTGCATCAAAAGATCGAATCTTTGCAGAAGCTGATTTCTTCAGAGCTGAAATCGCTATATGGAATCATGTGTTTAGTCAATTTAAATTGAAGATAAATCTCCAAAAATGAAAGTCATGAGATCCTTCCCACGCGGAAGACCTTTGAATCTTGGGTTAGCAACATCTCTTTTCAAATTTTCAAAGTATTCGGTGCTTTTTTGAGGTGTATATGCCAATACAACATCTGAGTAAGGAATTCCTTTTATTTTTTCAATAATAAACCGTATGAAAAGTAGTATTGGTACTGGAAAATTCGAAGGTTTTAGTAATGTATCAGATTGGCCATCTGTGAATAATGATGTTTTCCAGTAAATATTATTATCTCTAAGGTCAAAATTTTGTTCTATTCTTTGTTTGTGCAACGGACCTGTAATGGGTTCGCCCAACTCGAACAAGTCGAGACCAGGTTTATCTAGTTCGTCTTTGAGATCTTGAATGAACTTGCCTGTCGGATGCAGTTCAGCATTTTCAATTGGCACTCCAGGTTGCAGGAGTCGTACATCAGTGACCTTCCCGTCAACAATAATTTCTTTGTAAATTTTGCAAGGTCGTTGGTTAGCTAAGCAGTTATTCTCTTCATAAACGATATTAAACAATTTTCCATCTGGAACTAGAAAATAGTATGATGCAGTTGTATTCAGTGAACACCCATTACTAAAGAACGCGTTGCATGAGTTTTGAATATCATCTGCACTTGCACTTTCGTGCCAATCAACATTTCCAGACTCATACAATTCTCTTAATCTCTCCAAAATTGGCTGTTGTTGCTCATTTGGTTCAATTATTTGATGTTGGGTGATGTCACCAACAAAATGTTCGACACTCGGCGTAAAGCCATCATCTGTAAGTCGCAACTGATTATTATCGCCGTCGACGTCTTCCTTCTTTGTTTGGTTTTGTTTTAGAAGTAATATGATGAGAATTACATTTATGACTGCGAGGACAAAAATAATGATATTCTGCATTTATTGGTATTTTTTTTTTTCATTTGGTCTCATGAATTTTACTTAAT
>MDSW01206398.1_pt1 | contig 14282 bp, 11 predicted proteins | sample 811171 | NCBI WGS metagenome assembly MDSW01 (sample SAMN05326641, study PRJNA326480) | marine metagenome | isolation source: seawater | place: Atlantic Ocean: North West | collected 2012 | reverse complement strand
GGCCAGCTGGGGGATGTGATGAAGGAATCCGCCGAACTGGCTTACAGTTACGTGGCGGCCCATATTCCTGAATATGGCGGTTCTGACAGCTTCTTTGACAAAGCCTTTATCCATTTGCACGTGCCGGAGGGCGCCACCCCCAAGGACGGCCCCAGCGCCGGTGTTACCATGACCACCGCCCTCATTTCCCTGGCCTGCAACCAGCGACCCCGGCGGCCCCTGGCCATGACCGGGGAGATCACCCTGACCGGCCAGGTGCTGGCAGTGGGCGGGATTCGGGAGAAGGTAATCGCCGCCCGGCGCCAGAAAATCAAGGAACTGGTACTGCCCGCCGCCAACCAGAGGGACTATGACGAGTTGCCTGATTATTTGAAGAAAGGCCTTAAGGTGCATTTCGCGGAACACTACCAGGACGTTTACCAGGCGGTGTTTGGGAAATAATTGTTTATACTTTCCCCCTTCTCGGCCATCGACACTGGAGCACAGCATCCTTATTATTGCCTGACTGGGAAATTATAGGATTAGGCAATTATCATGCATAAACTGCAAACGCTGCTGGACAACAACACCAAGTGGTCAGACAAAATCAGGGAGCAGGACCCTGCTTTCTTTGAGCGGCTATCCAAGGCGCAAAGCCCGGAATATCTGTGGATCGGCTGCTCCGACAGCCGGGTGCCGGCGAACCAGATCGTAGGATTGTTGCCCGGTGAAATTTTCGTCCACCGCAATATTGCCAATCTGGTGGTGCACACCGATTTTAACTGCATGTCGGTGATCGAATTTTCCGTAAAGGTACTGAAGGTCAAGCACATTATTGTCTGTGGCCACTACGGTTGCGGTGGCGTCAAGGCCGCCCTGGAAAACACTTCACACGGCTTGATCGATAACTGGCTCTACAGCATCCGCAGCCTGTACAGCCACAACAAGAAAAAACTCGATTTGCTGGAATCCGAAGAGGACAGGCACAATCGATTGTGCGAACTGAACGTACGCCAGCAGGTACGCAACGTGGCTCACTCCCATGTGGTACAGGAAGCCTGGACCCAGGGCCAGGATCTGACGGTGCATGGTTGGATCTACAGTCTCAGGGACGGTTTGCTCAACGATCTGGGGATTGACCTGCATTCCCCTGAGGATCTGGCGGAAGCCTTCCGCCTGGTTGGCGACCAGGTGGAGTAAGCGCTACATGGACATGGGCGCCGCCGCGCGGCGCCCGAACCGCAGTATCGTAAAATCAGATGGCGTAAGTGGCCATCACCCAGACTTTAGACACATCGGAGGTGGCGGTTCCGTGGGCCGCGTCTTCCTCACCACTGAAATCGGCATACTTCAGCTGTAGCGTGGCACCGTTATCGAATTTCTTGGTCAGTGCCATATCGATTTCCGAACCAAAGTCATCACTGCCACTGGCCACGTCCTCGGCACTTTCGAAATCGTGGTACATGGCAATAAACGACAGGCCCATGGGCAGTCCGGCTTTAAAGGTCACATAGAGATCCTTGATCCCGGTGCTGGGAGTGCCCAGGAACCTGTCAGCCCAACCCTGGAATTTATGCAACGTGGCCAGTGACGTGGTAAAGCCCACGCCGGCATCGTCATCCGCCCCCAGGGTTTCCTGGGCAATGCCCAGGGTGAATCCACTCAGGGTACCGGCAATGCTCACCAGGGTGTAATCCGTGGAATACTCCACCGGGTTGTCACCGGTTTCCTCCTGATCCGCCCACTCCAGCTCGTAAGCCAGGGTAATATCGTTCACCGCGGTGCTGCCGGCAAAGCGCAGCCCCATGGTTTCATTGGCCACAGCCAGGGCGTCCTGGTTATCAATATCGTAGTAATAGGCGGTGAGGGTACCGAAATCCTGAATCTCGTAGCCCACATTCAGCAGATTGGTTTCGTGGGTATGGTCGCCGGCGTCCACGGCCTCCCCCACGATGCGGTTCACATTGGAAACGTTGGCGTAAAACGCAGTGAGCCCGGAAATACTGCTATTACTGACCGAGAAGGCATCGTAGGTCTGCTCATTCTGACGCCAGCCGACGCCCCCCACAAAGCGCTGGTTATCCAGCAGAATGCGCTGACGCCCCCATTTGAATTCCGTATGCTCCAGGCCAGTGTAGGCCAGGTAAGCCTGGTTGACCTCGGTGCCCTCCGGATCCACGATGGCGGGGCCGTCTTTGCCATTGGTGCCATCGAAGTAATCCACATCTTTCAGCGATGTGACGTCGTCGAATTCCAGCAGTGCCGACACGCCATGGTAGCTGCCGGTGGTAAAGGTGAGGCGGGTTTTCAGCGTTAGTGCATCAGAATGGGTGGTGTCATCGCTACTCAGGGATTCCTGGGTCACGTTTTCGTAACGGGGACGCAGGTTGAGTTTCGCGGTGCTTGCTTTCAGCGCTCCCTCCAGACTTTCTTCCGCCAGGACAGAGCCTGACATCAGCGCTGCCCCTGCCGCCACTGCGCTCAACATTGATCCAGTGGCCAGCGTTTTAGCCGTTGTTGCTCGGTTTGCCATGAGTGGTACTCCATAAATGCATTCAAAATTGACGGTCAAAAACAATGCTTAAGATTGCGTGTTGCCCTGGCGTCCCCACTGTTGTCGTGCTGTAAGCGGTGCTGCCTACATTGGCCTGCACGACCCATTAACCCATACCGCATTGCAGCAATTTGCTGTCATCAGATTGCAACAATAGCGCTCCAGCTACAGCAAATGTCGGGCCAATGATGCACGCCCCGTTTTGGGTCGGAGGATTGCACCAACTGGACACAGGCCGCAATTGACAAATCGTTCACCGAAACTGGCAACCCTCCCTGACGGTCTTTATTCTGGTTTATAGTGACGGCTTACAGCGTTTACCGGGAGGATCAAGGATCATGTCAAAAGCACAGGACAATCTGGCGGGAAAAACCCTGTTTATCACCGGCGCCAGCCGTGGTATCGGCAAGGAAATCGCCCTGAAAGCCGCTCGGGACGGGGCTAACATCGTGATCGCGGCAAAGACCACCGAGCCCCACCCCAACCTGCCCGGCACCATTTACAGCGCCGCCGAAGAGGTGGAAGCGGCCGGGGGCAAAGCCTTGCCGGTGGTGGTGGATGTACGGGAGGAGGCGCAGGTGGAGGATTCCATTCGCAAGGCGGTGGACAGCTTCGGCGGGATCGATATTCTGGTGAATAATGCCAGTGCCATTAACCTGTCCGACACCCTTTCGGTGGAAATGAAGCGCTTCGATTTGATGCATCAGATTAATTTTCGGGGCACTTTTCTTTGTTCCAAGCTGGCAATTCCGCACCTGAAACAGGCAGAAAATCCGCACGTGCTCAATCTTGCGCCACCGCTGAGCACCAATCCCCGCTGGTTTGCACCGCATTTGGCCTACAGCATGGCCAAATACGGGATGAGTTTCTGCGTGTTGGGAATGGCGGAGGAATTCCGCCGGGATCAGATCGCCTTCAATGCCCTCTGGCCCCGCACCGCCATCGCCACCGCCGCAGTACAGAATCATCTGGGGGGCGACGCCACCATCAAACTGTCGCGCCTGCCCGGCATTATGGCCGACGCCGCCTATGAAATATTCAAACGACCCAGTGCCCAGTGCAGCGGACACTTCTTTATCGACGATGAGGTACTTGGCGAGGCCGGTGTGACCGACCTGCAACAGTATCAGGTGGACCCGTCACTGGCGCCGGAACAATTGATACCGGATTTCTTTCTGGACCCATAACCCAAGTCAGGGGCGACTACCGCTAATATCCGGACAGCAATTTCATCACCGCCCGGGTGGCCCGGTCCGGCAGTAGCCTGCCCGCCAGGCGCAGGGCTTTGTACTCCGCGCCCACCGGGTGATGCATGCCGTCAGCGGTGACCGCCGCCAATACCTGGCGGGCAATGTCCTCCGCCTGCAGTTTGATACCGAGGCGTTCGATAATCTTGCTGCTTTTGCCCGCCAGCATGGGGGTGCCCACAAACGGTGGCTCGATATCCACCACCGTAATATCGTGGCGCGCCCATTCCACACTCAGGGACTCGGTAAAGCCCTTGACCCAGAACCTGGAGGCGGAGTAACTGGCAAAGCCCGGCACCCCGAATAACGAGGACGCCGACGACATGCTGATGACCCGGGCCCCCGGCGTGCGTTGCAGATAGGGAAAGGCCCGATAAGTGCAGTTCAGCACCCCTCGATTATTGATATCCAGAATCCGCTGATGGCGCTCCAGATCAATGCTCTCAAAATCCCCCACCTCCAACACCCCGGCGCAGTTGAACAACACGTCCAGGTGAGAACGTCCCTCCATGTACTGGGCCAGGGCATCAGCCACCTGGTTGGCGTTGGTGACGTCAGCCTGCAACAGGGTATAACGATCCGTAGACCAGGCGCTAACCAGCTCCCGCAACGGCTCCGGATTGACATCCAGCACCCCCAGGTGCAACCCCTGTTGATATATCAGTTCCGCCACCGCGCGACCGATACCGGAGCCGGCACCGGTAATCAACATTGTCTTCATGAATCGGTTTTCCTTTCAGCGAACAACTGTCAGCAAAAAATTCGCCGGCTGCCGCCAGGCGTAACCCGCCCAGTGGTGCGGTGACAGCCTGCTGGTGTACTGTAGCACAGTGAGTGGATCTGTTACGGGAGAGAAATACTTATGGGAGAGAAGCACTGATGAGCCAGAGCAAACGACTGCGGGTGGTAGTGTCCGGCAGGGTGCAGGGGGTGTATTATCGGGCCTCCACCCGGGAGCAGGCCCGCAAACTGGGAGTGACCGGCTGGGTACGCAATCTGGCGGACGGACGGGTGGAATTTGAGGCCCAGGGCCACCCTGAAGCCCTGGCGGCGTTAGTGGAATGGGCCCGCCGCGGCCCCGCCAACGCCCGGGTTACTGACCTGCAACAACAGGAACTGACGCCGCAACCGGACGCCGGCGAATTTCAAATCACTCACTGAAACGCACGGGTACCCGCCGCCGGCCCCAGTTACCCGGCTTGGCGGCAAACCGACCGGCCACCGCAGTGCCACAGGTTTGACAGCGGCCCTGGTGATCCAGCCCCCAGCCGGAAAGCTGATACCAGTCCCGTTCAATTACCGCCTCACCGCAGCCGGGGCACCAGGTGGTGTCCCCCGCCTGATGATGCACGTTGCCGGTGTAAACATATTGCAGGCCCTGGGCCAGGGCAATATCCCGGGCCCGGGTCAATGTGGCCAGCGGCGTGGCAGGCACATCCTGCATCTTATAATCCGGATGAAACGCGGAAAAATGTAGCGGGACATCAGCACCCAGGCGCTCCCGAATCCACTGACACATGGCTTCCAGTTCGGCCGGGGAATCGTTGTGTCCGGGAATCACCAGGGTGGCGATCTCAAACCAGACATTGGTTTCGTGGCGCAGATATTCCAGGGTTTCCAGCACCGGTCCCAGGTGGGCGCCGGTGAGTTTCCAGTAAAAATCCTCGTCAAATGATTTTAGATCGATATTGGCGGCGTCCATATATTGATAGAACTGCTCCCTGGCCTGGGGGCAGTGATAACCGGCGGACACCGCCACCGACTTGATACCCTGCTCACGACAGGCCTGGGCCACGTCTACCGCGTATTCCTGGAAGATCACCGGATCGTTATAGGTGTAAGCCACGCTCTGACAACCGGCCTCCGCCGCCGCCCGGGCGATCATCTCCGGGCTGGCCTTGCTGGCCAGCGTGTCTGTTTCTCGGGACTTGCTGATATCCCAGTTCTGACAGAACTTGCAGGACAGATTGCAGCCGGCGGTGCCGAAAGACAACACGGAAGAACCCGGATAAAAATGGTTCAGGGGTTTTTTCTCAATGGGGTCAACACAGAAACCGCTGGAGCGGCCGTAGGTAGTGGACACCACCGCGCCATTCAGGTTGGCACGCACAAAACAAAGCCCCCGCTGCCCTTCCCGCAGCTTGCAGGCGCGGGGGCAGACATCGCACTGAACTCTGCCATCACCCAGCGGATGCCAGAATTCAGTGGCGTGGATAAACGGGCTGTCGGGGTTGACTAGGTCGGGATCCGTGGTCTTGCGGGTGCCGGACATGTGGCCTCCGGGGAAAAATCGTCTTCCCCTTTATATGGTTGTCAAGCCGGTGAATTTCAAGGGGTCAGCCGAGCCAGCAACTGTTCCGCCGCCTCCCGCTCCGGAGCCTCGGGAAATTTGGCAAGAATAAATTTCAGATATTGCGCGGCTTTATCACCCTGCTGGAAGCCGTCCATCAAAGCCCGTGCCATCAGCAGGTAGGCCGCCGCCAGCTGGGGAAAATGCGGTGCCTGCTTGTGCAGATTGGCCAGCAAACGACAACAGGCCGAATACTTGCCCCGCTCGAACAGCGCGCTGGCCAGGTTCACCCGCACTGCCGGCTCCTCCGGCATAAACCGGGGATCAAGCTGCTCATAATGGCCATACACAAAATACAACCGGGCATCATCCCCCAGTTCATGCAGTCGCGTCATGTACTGCTGCCCATGGGCCAGAGCCTGAGGCCGATCATCCATGGCCAGCAGCAAACGGGACAGTTTATCGTGATGGCGGATGCTGTTGGGCTGGGCCAGGAGATAACGGGTCAGCGCCTCGGCCGCTTTATGGTATTGCCCCTCCTTCACCAGAACCTCCACTTTGGCATCGATGGGATCCCGCGCCTGACGCCGGCGTTCCCGGGCCTGCTGATCCTCCGCCACAAAACCGATCTCAGCCTGATACTGAAAAATCACATAGCCCATCAGATGGTAGGCCACCAACATGAAATACAGGGTGATGCCCAGGAAAACCGGCAGAAAATACTGCGCTGGAATTTCCTGGGCAAAGATATCAAACAGCGCCGCCGCCGCCCCCAGCAACAGAAACAAAAAGCCGTATAACAACAGATAGGACCAGCCAATACTGCGGATCAGGTGCAGGATAGATGCCGGCGCCACTGCGGCGGCAATGGATTTTTCCGTGGCCAGCAACATCAGGCTGGCCGGCAATACGAACATCACCAGAGCATTGGCAATGATATCCAGAAAATCACTGCCCAACATGGCCACCAACAACGTGAAACCGGCAAAGATCAGCTGTACCACCACCTGCTGGAACAGCACCCCAATACCGGATTCAGAAAACGTTTCCTGCAATGTGGGGGGCGTAAACCGGCCCTCGGCGCTGAATTCGATAATCATAAACCCGTAGCGGGTAATGCACGCCAGCAACAGCAACCCGGCAATCACCAGTATGGGCAGAGAAGTGGCGGACGTAATTCGGGTCAGCAACCATGCCAGTACCACAAAGACCCCGATGATCAGCAGGCTGTCGCTTTGCAAAGGGTAGCGGAAAAACGAACCCAGCCGATCCCAGAACGGTTGCGCGGTGTTGGCGCTCCCCAGATAATCCAGCTCCTCACCGGTAACAAAACAGCGGGCCTGCCCCAGGCCGCCCAGGGTTTCTCCACTGTCCACGCAGCGCTCGCAATAGGCCACCTGCCGGCCCGGGTTGTACCACATGGCCGGCTCCAGCGGATGGTATTTACAGAATTGACGAACCATGTGGAAACCCCTTGCTTATCCGCAGTATAGCGCAGCGTCCACAAAAAACCGCCAGCGCGGGACGCTGGCGGTTTTGCAGGGGCCCGAAGGGAGCCGGGGGCGCTAATCGAAGCTTTCGCCCCGCTTCGCTTTTTCCACCAGCAAGGCCGGCGGGTTGAAGCGCTCACCATAGCGCGCCGCCAGTTCCCGGGCCCGACTGATAAATTCCCGCAGCCCGTAGTAATTGATGAACTGCAATACCCCACCGGTCCAGGGCGGGAAGCCGATCCCCATAATCGAACCGATATTGGCATCCGCCACCTGTTCAATCACCCCCTCTTCCATGCAACGCACCGCCTCCAGGGATTGCACGAACAACAGCCGCTCCCGCATATCATCAAAGGGGATCTCTTGACTGCCGGCATTAAACGCGTCCCGTAACCCCGGCCACAGGGATTTTTTACCCCCCTGGGGATAATCGTAAAAGCCCTTGCCCGCCAGCTTACCGGCGCGGTCGTGCTGGTCCAGCATGCAGTCGATCACCTCATCCGCCGGCGTGCGCGGATAACTCTGGCCTTCGGCCTCCAGTGCCGCTTCTGTGGCCAAGCGGATATTACGCATGGTGCTCAGATTCAACTCGTCACTGATGGCCAGGGTACCGATAGGGAACCCGGCTTTGGCCGCCGCCATCTCAATCGAGGCCGGATGCAGACCCTCCACCAGCATCCCCAACCCTTCGTTCACATAAGTGCCAATAACCCGGGTGGTGAAGAACCCGCGGGCATCGTTCACCACAATAGGGGTTTTACGAATCTGCAGCACATAGTCAATGGCTTTGGCCAGAGTGGCGTCGCTGGTCTCCTTGCCACAAATAATTTCCACCAGTGGCATCTTGTCCACCGGGGAAAAGAAATGCAAGCCGATGAAATTCTCGGGTCGGCTGGAAGCCCGGGCCAGGCCGGTAATGGGCAGACTGGAGGTATTGGAGGCCATCACCCCGGTTGCCAGCATTTGTGCTTCGGCCTCCTGGGTAACCTGGGCCTTTAACTCCTGCTTTTCGAACACGGCTTCGATCACCAGATCGCAACCCTGCAACGCCTCGGCACTGGCGGTGGGGGTGATACGGGCCAGTATGGCGTCCGCCGCCGACTGGGTCATTTTGCCCCGGGAGACAGCCTTGTCCAGCAGCTTTTTACTGTAGGCTTTGCCGTTGGCGGCGTTGTCCTCGGAGACGTCTTTCAGCACCACCTCGATGCCTGCCATGGCGCTGCTATAGGCAATCCCGGCGCCCATCATGCCGGCTCCCAGAATGCCAACTTTGGCGGTGGTGTGGTGGTCATAGCCCTGAGGCCGGCTGCCACCCTTGCCAATCTGCTGTAACTGAAAGAAGAACGCCTTGATCATATTGGTGGAGATGCCCCCCACTGCCAGACTGGTGAAGTAACGCCCCTCGATGCGCAGAGCGGTGTCCACATCCACCTGCAGGGATTCCACCGCGGCGCTGAGGATGGCCTCCGGCGCCGGCATACAACCCTTGGTTTTGTGTTTCAGCATGGCGGGAATAATAGGCAGCTTCATGGCCAGCGCCGGCGTGGCCGGAGTACCGCCAGGCACTTTGTACCCCTTGCTGTCCCAGGGCTGCACTGCTTTGGGGTTGGCCTTGCAGAACGCTTTGGCCTTGGCCAGCATAGCCTCGGCGTCGTCCGCCAGTTCGTGAATCAGTCCTGCCTTCAGGGCCTGTTCCGGGTTGACCTGCTTGCCTTCCAGCAGGAACGGCGCGGCCGCCTCCAGCCCCAGTAACCGGGTGAGACGCACCACGCCGCCACCACCAGGCAATAACCCCAGGGTCACTTCCGGCAGCCCGATCTTGGTTTTCGGATTGTTAATGGCAATCCGGTGATTACAGGCCAGGCAAATCTCATAGCCGCCGCCAAGAGCAGCCCCATTAATGGCCGCCACCACCGGCGCCGGCAACTGTTCCAGGCGTCGCAATTGCGCCTTGATGGCACTGACGCTGTCCATAAATTCCTGCGCCAGTTCCGGAGTGGCCTTCACCAGATCGTTGAGGTCACCGCCGGCAAAAAAGGTTTTCTTGGCGGAGGTGATAATCACCCCGGCCAGGTCGGACTCCTGCTCCAGCCGCTCCAGGCATTGATCCATGGCGCTCTTGTAGGCCTCGTTCATGGTATTGGCGGACTGGCCCGGGGCGTCCATGGTTAATACCACGATGTTGTCGTTGTCTTTTTCGTATCGAATTGCTTCACTCATGGTCTCTCTCCCGGTCCTCAGACGCGCTCAATCACAGTGGCGATACCCATACCGCCGCCCACACACAGGGTGCACAGGCCGCGTTTCAGGTCCCGGCGCTCCAGTTCATCCAACAGCGTGCCCAGCAGCATGGCGCCAGTGGCGCCCAGCGGATGGCCCAACGCAATGGCGCCGCCGTTGACATTGATTTTCTCCGCCGACACGCCGGTTTCCCGCATAAATCGCAGTACCACCGCGGCAAACGCTTCGTTTACCTCGAACAGGTCGATATCCGCGAAATCCAGGCCCGCCTTGGCCAGAGCCTTGCGGGAAGCCGGCGCGGGCCCGGTGAGCATGATGGTGGGATCGGTGCTGGTGATGGCGGTGGCCAGAATCCGGGCCCGGGGCGTCAGGCCCAGGGCCTTGCCCTTTGCCGGGGAGCCAATCACCATCAGTGAGGCGCCATCGACAATACCGGAGGAGTTACCGGCGGTGTGCACGTGGTTCAGACGTTCCACCCAGTGGTATTTTTGCAGGGCCACACTGTCGAATCCCATCTCGCCCATCATCTGAAATGCCGGGCTGAGGTCGCCCAGCCCTTCGCGGGTGGTTTGCGGGCGTAAATACTCATCCCGGGCCAGTATAGTGAGGCCGTTGCGGTCGGTGACCGGGATCACGCTGTTGTCGAAGTAGCCGTTTTGTTGCGCCGCAGCGGCTTTCATCTGGGACTGGTACGCAAACTCATCCACCGCCTCCCGGCCCAGGCCTTCCAGGGTGGCAATCAGATCGGCGCCGATACCCTGGGTGACAAAATCGGTCTTTAGATTGGTTTCCGGATCCATGGCCCAGGCGCCCCCGTCGGAGCCGATGGGCACCCGGGACATGGATTCCACGCCCCCCGCCAGCACCAGATCCTCCCAACCGGAGGCCACTTTCTGAGCCGCCAGGTTGACAGCTTCAAGGCCGGAGGCACAGAAACGGTTGATCTGTACACCGGCCACCTGTTGATCCCATCCAGCCTTCAACAGCGCGGTCTTGGGCAATACGGCGCCCTGATCACCGATGGGACTGACAATACCCATCACCACATCGTCCACCTGAGCGCTGTCCAGCCCCGGGTTGCGTGCCGCCAGGGCATCCAGCAGGTTCACCACCAGATCTATGGGTTTCACCTCATACAGCGGGCCACCGGGCTTGCCTTTGGCGCGGGGGGTCCGCACCGCATCATAGATATAGGCTTCAGTCGTCATCAACCATTCCTCTTACTTGTGATTATGGGCCTGCCATTGATGATGGGACCGGCATCACGGCCGGCTTGGGTAGTGGGTCCCTGTTTCACGCAGGCTGCAGCTGGCTTACCTTGCGCCTTCTGCTACGGTTAATCAATGACCACAGCGCTCAGCATCCTTGACCAAAACGACCAAGGCAAAGTGTTACCGGCTGTGTTACCTTTAGAAACACTTAAAACGTGAATTAGTTACTGGATTTCCCAAATTATTGGTGTACACTTGTAAACATGAAGCTTGAAAACCGATCAGGTTGGCTTCATTAAACGGTAAACACGGCGTTGATAACCTTCATTTAGGCGGATTATTCTAATTTAAATCATTAGACTTAATCACAATCGCCAGAGGGTGATGCCGTTGCAAGACAGCCCGAGACACTGTCCCCGGCTGCCAGGTAAAACGGTAACGTGAGATCAGAACTCCAAGAAAGCACACGTCACCGCAACAACGGTTCTGTATGGATCAACAAAGAGTCAGGTAACTTGAGGAGTTCGACATGAAAGTGGCAAACGTAACAGTACGACGACTGGCAATCGACAGCCTGTCTTTCACGGCAGTACTGGCATTGACCGTTGGTGGATTCTGGGGCCTGTTCCTGGTGGACGCCTCGCTTTTCACCATGGTGGTGTTCGGGCTGCTGATGGTACCGGCTTTGCTGAGCAGCACCTACTACCTCGGCAAAGACATCAACGAAGCCACGCATAAGCTGATTGCGTGAGACAGTGGTCGCAGCCAGGGTGAGTTTTCTCCCCATGGCTGCGACATCTGCTATTGCGCGGGCGGCTGAATGCGGACAATCACATCATCCGGCTGCTGACTCCAACCGTTGAAATTAAATTCAATCCGGGCCAGGAATACCTGTTCCTCCGGCTCCCCTCCGGCGTCAATGACCGCCTGATCCTCACTGGGCAAGGGTAACAGCATTTCGGTCCGACAAAGCACGTGCTGGTAGGGCACATCACCGGATTCCGTGGCCACCTGGCCCCAGTCACAGATATCGTCTCCCGGCGGGTTTTGCAACAGATTTTCCGTCTCATAGGCTGGCGGCGCGAACGGATCACCGACAATGTTTTTATCGCCAAAGAAGACCGCCTGGGAGGCCCCCAGGTCCTGGCTGGGTATTGCCTCACTGGGGCCCAGAACCGTGCTGTTGGCGGCATTGGCGTCGTAATCCGGCAGCTCCTCCTCCGTGGCGCCGTTGGAGTCCCGGGCCCGCTCCACGACATATTGAGTGTAGTAAGCGGAACTCCACACCAGCCTGCCCAGTGTTTCACTGACCTCGTCATACTCGTAGATCCGAATGGAATAGCCCTGACCGGTGTAATCCACCGCCAGATCATCATAGGTGGCGTTCACATACTGAACCGTGAAGGATACAGTGGTGGAGGAAATCTCATTGGCGCAAAAAGCCTGGATATCCGGATCGCTGGAATCCAGTAGTTCCTGGGCGTTGGCATAAAGTTCCGGATTGCAGGGATTCCATTGCGGATCGCCACTGCTGTCGAGGTCCTCGGCGGTGATGTGCTCACGCCGCACCACCACTTCATCGGGATAGGGCACCCCATTGATGCGGAAGTCCACGAAGGGCTCGGGGGCATCATTATCATTGGAATCATTGCCACCGCAGGCGCTCAGCCATAGCAGGCTGAATACCAGCAGACCTAGACGCTGTTTGCTCATTAATCTCTCCACTGAACGCAAAGGGCCTGTGAACACGCCACAGGCCCACGGCGGTGCATTAAATCAGTCAGCACCAAAAATCTCAACCAGGGGCTGCCCCGGGCCGACACTCACCCGGTATTGCGCATGCCGGCGGCAATACCGGCCACGGTGATCATCAGTGCCCGGGTCTGTTCCGGCCTTTCCTCCTGCTTAAGCCGGGCCGCCCGCATCAGTTCCACCTGCAACACGTGCAATGGATCCAGGTACGGGTTCCGGACTTCTATAGACCGCCGGATCACGGCATTGTTCTGTAACAACAGACTGTGGCCGGTGATGGCATTCACCAGATCCACCATTTCCGCCAGCCGGGTCCGTAATTCCTGGCCCAGCTTGCGATCCTCGGCCTGGGCCAGCCGGCGCTCATAATAGGCGGCGATCTGGGGATCGGATTTCGCCAGCAGCATCTCCAGCATACCGATGATCATCCGAAAGAAGGGCCAGCGCTCGTACATTTCGTGCAGGAGGGTGCCTTTGCCGTCCTGCAGTGCGGTTTGGAAAGCAGTATCGCAACCCAGCCAGCCCGGCAACATCAAGCGCATCTGGGTCCAGGCAAAAACCCAGGGGATGGCGCGCAGGGATTCAATGCCCCCCTGTTTGCGTTTGGCCGGGCGGCTGCCCAGGGGCAGCCGCTGCAACTCCTGCTCCGGCGTGGCGTGACGGAAATAGGTGAGAAACCGGGGATCTTCCCACAGCGTGGAACGATAGGCTTTGCTGCCCACCGCCGCCAGCTGGTCCATGGCCTCCCGCCACTGGGGATCCGGCGCCGGCCGCTCAATCAACGTGGCTTCCAATGTCGCCGCCACGTACCGCTGCAGGGTGCGAATGGCCACGCCGAACGGGGAAAACTTGGCCCGGATCACCTCCCCCTGCTCGGTGATCCTGATGCGCCCGTTGACCGCCCCCGGCGGCTGGGACAGGATGGCTTCGTGGGAGGGGGCTCCGCCGCGGCTGGTGGAACCGCCTCGACCGTGGAACAGGGTCAGGCGCACCGCGTACTCCCGGCACAGCGCCGTCAGCTGCTCCTGGGCCTGATACTGCACCCAGGCCGCCGCCAGGAAGCCGCCGTCTTTGGCGGAGTCGGAATAGCCAATCATAATTTCCTGGTGGCCGTTGATGTGCTCCCGGTACCAGTCAATTTCCAGCAGCCGTTGCAGGGTGTCCCGGGCATGGTGCAGGTCATCCAGGGTCTCGAACAAGGGCACCACCCGCATCGGCTGGTCCATGTCCGCCTCTTTCTGCAACAGCAGCACCGCCAGCACGTCGGAGGGGGAATGGGCCATGGAAATCACATAGGCGCCCAGGGCGTCAATGGACTGCTCCGCCAGCATGTAAAAAGTATCCAGCACCTCCCGCACTTCCCCATCGCATTTCAGGTGACGGGGTATCAGCGGTCGCTCACTGGTGAGTTCCTGAATCAGAAAGCGCTGTTTCTCGGTTTCGGTCCAGCTGCTGTAATCCCCCAGACCAATAGCCTGGGTAATGGCCGTCATGGCGTCGGCGTGGCGGGTGGATTCC
>MDSW01120645.1_pt1 | contig 14282 bp, 5 predicted proteins | sample 811171 | NCBI WGS metagenome assembly MDSW01 (sample SAMN05326641, study PRJNA326480) | marine metagenome | isolation source: seawater | place: Atlantic Ocean: North West | collected 2012 | reverse complement strand
GCTGCCCACGGGCGCCAAGCGCGCCGGCGACCGGGCGGGCACCGCCACGGTGCACGGCCGCTTTGCGCCCATTTCGATGGCCGCGCTCGAGCTGCGCGCGCGCAACGAATTCGACGGGGCCTCGTCGGTGGCCCCCTCGGACGCGGGCGGCGGCGAAAAGCGCAGCGGCGGCGAGCGCGAGCGCCGGCGCGGCTCGACGGCAAAGCCGGCGCGCTCGCGCTCGCGCTCGCAGTCGGCGGGCCGCGACGAGCACTCCGACGGCGGGGCGGCCGTCGACTACGACGAGGACGAGTCGGACGCGGGCGGGAGCGCCGCCGACCTTGTCGCGGGCGCCGCCTTTGGGGGCGTCGTCGTGCCCGGCATGGGCGCGCCGCAGCGCCGCAACAAGCGCGCAAAGGGCGACCGCTCCGCGGGTGCGGCGGGCCGCGAACGCGCGCTGTCCGTGGCCTCGGACACGGACGACGCCTTCTCGGTGACCTCGTCGCAGGCGCGCGACGCGCACCGGCGCGCGTTTCCCATTTCGGGCGTCGAGTGCGTCGGCTGCGCGCTGCCGTCCAAGGTCACGCCGGTGGACGACTTTGTGCGCGGCTCGTGCGACAAGATGCAGGAGATGGCGCTCTTCAAGATGGCCGCGCTGGTCTACTGCCAAAAGGTGGCCGAGCCGGCGCAGGCGGAGGAGGTGCCGGTGCCGCCGTGGAGCTGGAAGGACATCCGAGCCCACTACACGTACGCAGCCGCTCGAATCGCTTTGTGTGGATCGACCTGACATTGTCCGTTGTCGCACAGGATGCACAAGATGGACCCGCGCATGCAGCGCTTTGAGAACATGCGCACGCTGGCGGCCATGCGCAAGACGCTGGAGCTGCAGCTGCTCAAGGAGGACGAGGCCTCGGGGGACCATGTTTTGGATAAAAGCAACTCGGAGCAGATCATGAAGGTCATCACGCTGCAGTCCAAGGAGATCTCGCTGCTGCACGAGGCCACGATCGCCGCGAGCAAGAGCGCCGCCAACGCGGGGCCGACGGCGGGGGCGTCGTCGAAGAAGCGCGGCGACCAGTGAGCGCGAGCGCGAGCGCGCGCTTGCGGAGCGTCAATGCCTCGATTGCAGGAGGCGGCATGGGGCGGGGGCTGTCAGAGTCGCGGCACGCGCTGCGCGCTTGGAAGCGCGGCCGGTCGCCCTCGGGCGGCCCATTGGCGACGTCGGAGGACTACGCGGGGCAGTACAGCTCGGCCATCGAAGCGGCGGTGGCGCGGCAGGAGGCGGTGCGCGAGGGCCGACGTCGGGCCGCCGTCCGGCCGCCGACGGCGGCGCGCGTGGCGATCGCGGCCGGGGTGTGGATCGTGGCGGTGGCGTGCGTCGTTTATCCGTGGGTGTTATGGTCTTTGATGTAAAAACAACGCTTCCGAATACGCTCCCACCGCTCTAGCACGGCTTCAGCAGCAGGTCGAAGGTCTCCATCGGCTTGGCGAACGACAGGCAGCGCCCGATGACGCGCTCGCTCGTCGGCGACGCCACCTTGATGCTGATGCGGCGCGGGTTGGTCTTGGTGCGCTTGGACGCGCGCATGGGGTCGCCGTTGCGGTCGGTGTCCGGCTCGTTGTAGAAAGTCCACTCGATCATGTCGCCCGGGAAGATCGGCGTCTTGGAGTTGTTGAGCATCGTCACCATGCCGCCGATGGCCAGCGTGAAGAACTCGTCCACCTGCGGGCCCACGCCGTCGTCGATTGGTCGGACGGTCTTGGAGCGGCAGACGCCGGCAAAGTAAAAGTTCTTGGCGTCGTCGAGCGTGAGGCACGCGCAGCAGCCGATGACGGGCGTCGCGGTCTCCGCGGCCACGTAGTTGCGGAAGGTCGCGTTCCGCGCCTTGCGGCTCACGCAGATCATGCCCGGCAGCACGGTGGCCCACTCGTGAAAGTGCGGCTTGAACTCGACGTCGTTGCCGCCGGCGGCGCCGCCATCGAGGTCTTCGGCCTTGACGGCCTCGGGCAGCTGCGCAAACTCGTACGCGTCCACGAACGAGTTGATGACCACCTCGCCGATGCGCGAGATGGGCTGGTACCCCTCGAGCTCGCTGTGGCGGAGCCGATCGTCGACGGGGCCCTGCACCGACTGGAATTGGGAAAACGCCATGCCTGCATTCATGTTGGACATGGTGCGGTGACTTGCCTCTGGCAGCGGCTTGCCTCTGCGAGCTCCCGAATGTTAGCGGAAGGCTTGTTGTCTAAGTGCGACCGCGACAAGACCTTATCGAATGAGACGACAGCGACGACGCCACACACACACACACACGCCCGATTCCCCCCTTTCCCTTTGCTTGAGCCATGGTCCCGTGCCCATTGGAGCGCTCACGCGAACGCGGCCGGGTTGTAGGCTTCCGGTGTTGCGGCGGCCAGGGCTTTGAGCCTGGTCTCCTCCGCCAGCGCCGCCGTGGTGGCGGCAAGGTCAGCGGCGGTCTTGCTCTTGTCGGACTTGGTCTTGGCGGTGTCGGCGACGGTCTTGGCGGCGGCGGCGGCATCGGCCAGTGCGGTCGCGGTAAGCTTCTTGACGTCGTTCGGGTTGCGGTTGAGCGGGTTTTGCACCGCCGCGAGCGTCGACGGCGTGACCACGTAGCGCGGCTTGAGCGAGTCCTCGACGTTCATAAACGTTCTCCACATGCGGTCCGAGTCCCACCAGTCGATTTGCACGTTGACGTTGAAGGCGGCGGTGTTGGGCGCGGTGCGCACGCCAATGTTGGTGCCGGCGCCCGGGAAGGCGGCGCGCGAGGCCGACGTGTCGAGCACGTTGCCGATGCACCAGCCGCCGACAATGTACTCGCCCATGTCCCTGCCCAGCCGCAGGCCCATGCGCGACGTGCTGGGCGCGCGCAGGAAGGCGTCGTCCACGACCTTGGGCCCGGCCATCTGCGCCCCGTTGATGTCAAACTTGAGCGACGAGTAGTTGATCATCTGCGACGAAGTCGCGAGCATCGGCCGGAAGTTGACGAGCCGCGTCTTCGCCGCGCCGGTCTTGTCTTTAAAGGCCGTCTTGGCCGCCGCCGCGAAGGTGCCGTCGGTGGCCGCCTCAATGGCAATCGGGCCGTCGTGGACCTTGCGCGTGACCCCATCGTAAGTACCCGGCTCGACCCTCGCCCGCTGCAGCGTGACGTCGCCCTTTTTGACGGCGTTGTCGCCCTCGAGCAGCAGCTCGCGCATCTTGAGATAGGCCTCCAGCTGCTCCTTGGAAGGACGCGTCGCGGGGGAGCCGGCAGCGGCGGGTGCGACGGCCTCCACAAAGGCCTTGCCGTTGGCCCACAAGGGATCATCGATCGTCTTGGAGGCGTCTTTGGGATCCGGAACCGTTGGCGTTGCCGGGAGGTCGTTGAAGACGACGTCGGCGACCAGCACGACGAAGACGCGGTCCAGCGGCAGCACCTCCATGCACGGGTCGCCCGTCCACGAGCTGCCGACGGCCGGGCCTTGGATGCGCACGTTGAACAGCTGCCCGTCGCGCGCGGCCAGCGCCTCGTCGCTCAGCTTGTCGCTCGGGTCGTTGGCGCCGAGCGAGAGCACGATGCCGTCGGGCCTCCAGTCCGTGAGCCCGAGGGCCTCGAGCTGGCGCTCGAGCATGGCAAACGCCAGCTCGTCGCCCATGCAGCGCGAGAGGTGGTAGGGCTGCACCGCGGGCCCGTCGATGGCGCCGCCGCCGGTGGCCGAGGTCTTCGAAATGGTCTGCGGCACCCCAGACTCGGTGCCCATGCGGACGCCCGTGCCGCCGCTGCCCTTGCCGCGGAGAAAGGGTCCCGTGTCGCGCGCAAAGATGCCTTGGAGGAGCTCGGGATCCTTTGCAGCGTCGGAGCCCGGCATGCCGTACGCCTTGCCGAGGTCGGGGACGCTGGTAAACTTGGCGGTCGCGACGTTCGTGTCCGCATAGAGCGAGGCGGCGTCGGCGCCCGCGCCGCCGCCGGCGACGGCTTTGACGAGCTGCGCCCTCTTGCCCTCAAAGGCCTTGGCGGTGCGCGCGACGCCCGTGGAGTAGGCGTCGCCGGTGGCGCCGAACGCTTGGGTAAACGTCTGGTTCAGCCGCACGGCCTTGAAGCAGAGCACATTCGAAAAGTAGCGCTGCAGGTACTCGAACGAGCAGAGCTTTTGGAAGCGCTCGGTGCCGGGCACGCCCGGCGAGAAGCCGTTGTGGATGGCCAGCTGGAAGCCAAAGTCGGAGTTGTCGGGGAGCACGCCCGGGTCTTGGTTAAACTCGCGCCCCGACGCCAGCGGATCACCAACCGCGCCTTGCGTCGGCACGCCCGCCAGGTTTGAGGAGCGGCGGCCGAGGATAAAGGCCAGCTTGGTGGAGCGCAGCTCGTCCGTCTCGGTGATGACCTTGGGGATGTTGGGGTCGTTCTTGCCGGCGCCCGGCGGCGGGCCGAGGCCCATCATGCTGCGCTCGCCGCCGAGGGGGCAGAGCCGCGCGTACGGGATGCCGATGTTCGACCCGCGGTTGTTGCGCGCGAAAAAGGGGTTGTTGGCGGCCACGCCCGCAATCGGGTTGGACACGCCCGTCTGCGCGGGCGCAATCGACCCGCCGACCGCCGTGGGCGGCGCATTGGGCGTCTTGCTTCCGCCCGAGAAGGGGTCGTTGCCTCCGGGGATGGCGACAGACATGGCAGGAACGCTCACAACGACACACAGCAGCAACCACGGGAATCTCCCTAGAGTCAACGTTAGCGGAGGCTTATCCGTTTGGCGCGCCCAACGCCAGCGGGCGCTTCTGCGCCTGCCGCGCCGTGGCCAGGTCGGGGATGCGCGACCTGTAGGGCACGCCGATGGCGTCGCCAAACGGGATGAGCGTGTCCGCTTCGATGCGCATGATGGCGCGCTCGTACTTGCAATACTCGCACACCACGATGCGGTTGGCATAGTCGCAGCCGATGCGGTGCAGAAATAGGTGGCCTTGCTGGAGCAGCTGCGCGAGGATGCTCGCCAAGCGCACGCTCGGCAGCTCCGAGTGGAAGAGGCGCAGGGTGAAGTTTGGGTTGGCGACGACGCGCACGCGGCCCTGCGAAAAGGTGGCCATGTGCGCGGGCGCCTGCAGCAGCGCGCCGTCCACCGTGCCCGACGCCACGGCGGGGGTGTCGACGAACGCGCCCAGCGTGCACCAGCACGGCTGGTCGGCGTCCTCCGCGAGGAGCCAGTCGAGCTCGGTGCGCTCGGAGTGCAGCACGTCGCGCAGCGCCGGCGCAACCTCGGCGAGCGTCAAGTAGACCTCCGACGCCCACGCGTCGCAGTCCCAGAGCGCGCGATCCTCGGACGTGTCGCGCCGCGCGCGCTCCAGCGCGTCGAGAAAGGTGCCGAGCTTTTGGTGGTGCGCGTCGCCGAGGCGGGCCTCCATGCGCTTTTGCACGCTGTCTCGCGCGCAGGCCGTCTCAAAGGCCAGCCCCCAACCGCGCCGCAGCACGCCGCGCACCCACTGCCGCACCGGCTTGGCGCGCGCAGCGAGCGCAACCGTGGCGTCCTTGAAGTCCAAGCTGGCCGTCTGCCGCTTCGAGAGCATGCGGTTTGCGCAAAACGCCTCGAGCTCCTCGATTGCTGCGTGGCAGTGGTTGCGCGCCGCGCCCAACCGCTTGCGGTGGTTCTCGAGGCTGGTCTTGGCAAAGCGCCCGCAACGCCGGATGAGGCGCTGGCGCGCCTCGAGCTCGCTCGTCTCGTCGTCGATGACCCGGCGCATCTCCGACCACATGGCGCCGGCCATGACCTGGACAAACTCGACCACCTCGGCCATGATGTTGGGCGTCATCGGCGCGAGGCGGTGCTGCCCCACCGACAGCGTCGTGTGGTGCACGTGCCGGCAAAAGTTGGCAAAGGAGCGGCCGATCATCTCGTCCATGGCCACGCGCGTGTTCGGAAGCGGTCGAATCGGAAAGCGGACCGGGACCAACGGTCGCTGCTTGGTCAGCAGCTTGGCGCCGTAGGCCTGCAGGCGGTCGCAGATGCGCGTGTACTTTTGCACGAGGACCAGCTGGTCCTTGGCAAGCATGGAATCCGACAGGATGTCGGGGCGGTCCTCCGCCCCCGCAACCGCCTCTGCCGCCCGAGCAATCCATTCGGAATGGACGCCGTCCCCGGACACCGCCTCCCACGGTTCCTCGTCCTCTGCCGAGGACGAGCAGGGCATTGCCTCAACGAGCGCTGAACGCGACACGCTCATGAAGGCGTTTGTTTGCTTAGCGACTCCTAAGAAACAAACAAGCCGAAAGCGCGATACGCGCGCACGCACACTCACCGCGTTGCCGTCTCAGAGGGCGCGAGTCCGTCAAAGTCAAACGCCCATGGCGCATGCGTGGGCCTCGCTCGATTGGCGGCGGCGTCGCGCTCGGCCTGGATGAGGATGGCCACCGCGGAGCCCGCCCCGGCCAGCGCCTCGTCCTCGAGGCTCGCCTCGCTCGTTCCGAAGAGCTCGTACCGGGGCGCAGCGCCGGGCGCCAGCGGCGCCGGGGCCGGCTGCGGGTGCGGGCCCTCGCTCAGCGAGGAGCGCAGCCACTGCGACGGCGTCAGCGGCAGCGCGTCGAGCTTGTAGCGCATTCCGCCCGCCGCAGCAGCACTGGGCACCAAGCGCACGCAGTCGGCAATGTAGCGCCGGTACGAGCCCGTCCAGCCGTTGACGCCGTAGTCCTCGGCGTCTTCTGGAGGCGCCGCGCTCGGATCGGCCGTCCCCGGGAGGGCGGCCAGTCGGGTGTACTCGGCCCAGCTGAACCGGTCCGGGGCGACGCGAAAGTCGGCCTCGGCGCCGCTCTCGAAGGCGGCGTTGAGCTCGTCGACGATGCGCTTGCCGTCGAGCGGCAGCGCCAGCACGGCGCCGCGCACGAGCTGCCAGCTGCGCTCCCTGCGCTTCAGGAGCACCGAGTTGAGCATGAACGCGCGGACGCCCTTGGCGAGCTGCTCCTCGGACGCCTTGGCGGCCTCGTCGAGGGCCCTGCCCGCGTCCTCGAAGCTCTTTTGCACGAGCCCAAGCTCGGCCATCTTTGCGATGACGTGCAGCCCGGGCTTGCGCGTCGCGGGCTGCTGCCACGCCTGGAGCCCCTTGAGCAGCGCGGCGCCGCCCCCTGGCCCCCAGCCGGTGCCCCCCGGCCGGGTCGTGCCGCCGACGGCGCGCTCCAGGCCTTGAATCACCTCATTGTCGGGCAGCTGGTCGGCGGCGGCGGCGGCGGAGGCGGCCAGCGCGCCCGCGCCGCTCGCCGCCGCCAGCGCCGCGCCCGCTCGAGGGGCCATTTGTTGCCGCTGCACTTGTTGCGCGGCGATCGCAGCTCCCATTCTGAGCGCTTCCTGGTACAGCCGTTCAAAGTCGGTGTCGCCGCCGTCCATGGCTTGGACGGCGAGCGCCTGGTCGTTGGCGGGGTTTGCAACCAGCTCCGGGCGCATCGCCCCGACGGCAGCGTTCATCCCGAGCTGCTGCATGGGAGTGCGCCCTGCCGTTGGCTGCGCTTGGAGCGGTGCGCGGAAGACGTCGTCGTCGGCGTCGGCGTCGCTGGCGCCGCCGTCGTCGACCTCCCCGCCCGTCTCGTCGTCGGCGACGACCGCCACGGCAGAAGGGCCGGGGCCGGCGCCGGCGGCCGCGAGCCGCTGCCGGCGCGTGGCGGCCGCCCGTTCTCCTGCGCGCCGCTTCTGCCGCTGGTCCATGATGCGAAGAAAGTCGGTCTTGAGCACCGGGTGCGCCATCACCTCTTTTGAGAGAAACTCGGCGAGCTGCCGGGCGCGCTTTGCGTAGTCTTTAAAGTGCCCGATGCTCAGGTTGAGGTTGCTCTGCGCCATTGTCAGGAAGCTCCTGGACTGCTCGTCGAGGCCTGGGTCGCCCAGCTTGCGCTGCACCTCCGCCAGCTGCGTCACGGAAATGCCAAGCGCAGACGAGATCAGCTTGTTGGTTCTCGTCAGCTTCTTGATGAACTTTTTAATCCGCAGATCCGCCTTGGTGTCGGCTGCTTGCGCGAGCAGCTGCTCCTGGCGCTCTCTGCGACTCTGGTCGCCGCGCTGGAGTTCCTCCTCCAGGACCTCGATTGCGTAGAGCACCGTCGCCGGGACAAAGCCCAGGTCGACGGCTTGAGCAGCCGCAGCACCGTCGTGCCGCATGGCGTTGGTGATCTTCTCCCGCGCCTGCGCGAGGAGCAGGTCATAGCTCATTTGGGACTGCGCGGGCTCGCGGTCGTTGAGAATGTCGCTGATGCGCGCGGCAATGTGCTCGTTGTCGTTTTGCTTGACGAGCCGCACAAAGACCTGCGAAAAGGCGTTGAAGGTGGCCGAGAGCTGCGCGTAGTCCTTCAGCCGCTGGTCCGCGCCGAGGTCCATGAACTGGCCCACGGGCACCGCGCCCGGACCGGGGTCGGGCGCAAAGAGCGTCTCGGGCGGCCGCGAGCGATCAAAGGACCGCTGCGAGGCCCAGTCGAGCACGGCCAGCTCGCGCGCATACTGCGTCTCGCCCTGGAGCCCGAACAAGCTCACCACGGCCTCGAGATCGGGGTAGGCCTTCGGTGCGTCCTGCGGGAGCTGCTTGCGCTTCCAGCGCGGAAGGCTCAGGTCCACGTCGAAGGCGGTGTTCGCAACGCCCAGGTAGTCCACCCCGAGCCGCGTCACAATGTCCCTCAAGCCGAGGCGAACGACGTCCTCCTCCGCGCCCTCATTCTGCCAGTCCTGGTGCATCTCCACAATCTTTGCCACGCGCCAGTGGACAATGGCGTCTTGCCACGCGTCGACAAAGGCGTAGAGCCCGGGCTGCAGCGCAATCGCGAGCGGGTGGGACGCGTACGTCTGCGCGTCGACCGAGGGGCCGTGCGCGACCGTGGAGAGCACCAGCATGAGGTCGAAGCTGGTTCCCTTGGAAGCGTCGGCGTCGTCCTTGCCCAAGGTCGCGTCCCGCCGCTCTGCCTCGCTCAGCTGCGGTCGGTCTGTGGCCTCGGCCCAGAGCTTGCGCGCAACGAAGCGCGTGTTGCGGCGCGAGTCTGCGTCGGGCGACGCGTCGTTGAGCAGCCGCAGCAGCGCGCTGCCCGCCGTCTTGAGCGCCACGGCGTCCATGGCGTATCGCGCGTCGCCGCTGTTGGCCAGGCGGCGCGCCTTGGCCTTGATGGACCGCCACATGTCCGCGCGGTCCTCCGCGGTCATGGTGCCGGAACGGGGGTCGAACTCGTCCCACCCTGGCCTCAGCGGGGCCGCCGCTCCGACGATGTCCTCGTGCATAAACCGCAGCAAAAGCTCACGGATGGCCTCTCCCCCGGTGAGCGTGATCGCGTCCATCTCGCGCACGTCGGGCCAGCGGTAGTTGTAGTTGAGAAAGTCGATCACGTACGGCACCCTCGTGCGCCGGTCGGCATTGGCGTGCTCGGCCGCCTCCTTGAGGCGCACCGCGTGGGTGCGCGCGCCCGAGCTCTCGGCGCCCCACGCCTTGTCGTCCAGGAGCTGCGCGTGCGTAAACTGAAACCAGCCAATCTCCTTGCGCAGCCGCCGCAGCTGGTCGAGGAGGTCGATGAGAAAGATGGGGATGGTCGCGCGGTAAAACCAGATGCGCAGCATGTTGCTCTCGTACACATTGTGCTTTGCGACCTCGTCGCGCAGCTGCTGCTCCGTCGGCGCAGCGCCCGACTGCGCATCCTCGACCGTCTTGGCACGGAGCGCCTCGACCGTCTTGGCACGGAGCGCCTGCGGCCTTTCTTCCATCAGGGGCGCCATCTCGAGCGAGAGGTGGCGGCGGCCCTCGGCCCGCCTCTCCAAGGCGCCGTCGTCGCCAAAGAGCCCGCGCGCGCCGTCCTTGAGCTGCGAGCCCAAGCGCGCCAAGCCCCAGCAGACGCGCATCGAGAATTTGCGCACCGCCTCGCTCCGGTCCCGCAGCCTGCCGTTGGCCTCCTCAAAGGTGCGCCAGCTGTCGGCATTGTCCTCGTAGCGCTGGTAGAGCGCCACCCAGTCGTCGACCTCGGCCATGAAGACGGCCTGCGGGTCGTCGTTCGGGTCGCTCGGGCGTCCGCCAAACCGCTTCCAGTCCTCAAACCACGAGGGCCGCATGCGCTCCGCCGGCCGCACGGCGAGCTCCAGCTCCCTGCGGTGCTCGGCCGTCTCGGGCGCGTCCTTGGTCTCAAAGGAGCCGCCCACGCGCGGCGGGTTGTCGCGCATGGGCCACACGTAGGCCGGGTTGGGCGCCAGGTAGCGCCCGTTGGGTCCGCCATTGGGCAGCTGCGTGACCACAAACATGTCCTTTTTGACGAGGTAGGCCTTGCGATGGCCCTCGCTGAAAAAGGCGTGCCACGCGCGGTTGCCCTCCTCGAAGGCGTTCTTCCAATCGTCAAAGTCGAGCGCCACCACGTAGAGCGGCGCCACCAGCGTCTTGCGCCACCCGGTCTCCGCCTGCGCGCGCTCGTCGCCTTGGCCCTGGGCGGCGCCGGCGAGCTCGGGCTGCGGCGCGTCCGTGGCGCGCGCGCCGCCCGCCATCTCGACGGTGCGCTCCTGCCGGACCGTGCCGGGCAGGCTGCGGCTGATTGCGCCAACCTCCGGGGGCGTCTTCGCGTCCTCGGCGGCGTAGGCCGCGTTGAGGCGGTTCCACACCGCCTGCCGCGACGTCAGCGACAGCCGCGTCGGGTAGAAGGGCATCGTGCTCAGCCTCAGGTCGTGCCGGTGCGGCAGCGCCTCCACGGCCTGCAGCGCCAGCTCCTGGTCGGTGGCGCCCGCAGGCGGTGGAGGGCACGCTCCAGACGGCGCTCCGGCGCGCGGAAAGGACTTGCAAAAGAGCACCGTCTGGTAGTTGTGGGGACGGGTCTTGATGATCGGGTCCTTTGACCAGACGAGCCCGGTGGACATGCGCAGCGTCGCGGGCAGACGCTCCTTGGCCTCTGCCGGCTGGTCGCACCACGGCACGTTGCGCGCCCTCGCCCGATCCACCTCGGCCTTGACGCCGGCATCGTCCAGCGCCGTCTCCAGCGGCCTTAGCTGGTCGGTGCCGCCCTGGTGCGGGTCGGCCGTGTCGAGCCGCCGCAGCTGGTCGGTGGCAAAGAGCGCGCGCCGCGAATCCTTGGGAATGCCGCTGGGAGCGCGGAGCTGGTCGTACCGCGCGCGAGGCTCGAGGAGCGGCTCCGCAAGGTGCGCGCCCGGCGCCCACGCCAGCCGGTCGTCCCTGTGCCCGCTGGCGGTCTTTTGCATGTGCTCGACCTCGGCCCTCCACCACGCGGGCGGGCCCGCGCGGCTGCGGTACTCCAGCGTCGTGCTGGCCGGCGCCGCCCAGGCGGGCTCCTGGAGGTAGTCGTGCACGCCGCGAGCGAGCGAGACGTCGGCAATGGCGTAGACGTCGGCGTCATTGGAGAGCGGAAAGAAGGAGTCGAGTCCGCCCTCGCCCGGCCCGATGCCCGTGTCGACGCGGCACGAGTAGTACACGCCGCCCGCCTCGTTGACGCCGTTCAGGGCCGAGGTGTTGAGCCACTGGATCTGCCCGTCGACCGTCTTGGCGTAGCTCAGCGCGTCGCCGTGCGTCGCCACGTAGCGACGGACGGCGTCCTCGAGCCGGGTGGGGGCGAGGATGCCCGCCGAGGGCGGCAGCTGCGCCATGCCCCTGCGCCACTCGGCGAGGTACTCGGGATCGCGCTCCGCGGCGCCCTTTTTCCGCACCGTGTCCATCCCGGCCGGCGGCCACGCACCGGGCGCGCCAAACGCGCCGCTGTCGTGCATCGACTTGCCAACGGGCGTGCTCAAAAACTCGAGCGTGGCGCGCTTGCGCTCGCGGACCATTCTCGGCGGGAACATGACCGTCTCCGGGTAGAATTGGTCGAGGCCCACCCGCACGGCATTCGGGGGAGCGGGCACCGCGCCAAAGCGGCCGTATTGGTTTGCGGCGGCCTCCGGAGCCTCGGCTCTCCTCTTCCCGCCGCCGTCTGGGCGCTGCGCCTCCTTCAGGTCGCGGTCCACGTACCGATCTTGCGTAAAGTTGAGAAAGTTGGGCACATCGTCGACGCGGAACTGGGCGTCGCGCGCCGGGAGCGTCTGCGTCTGGGCCAGCGGCAGCGGCTCAAACATCAGCTGCCGATAGACGTCCGAGTAGTACCTGGAGAAGCCAGAATCGTCCTTCGACGTCCCGCGGTTGCCCTCCGGCACGTGCGTGCGCACGTCGGAAAACTTGCCGACGCCCGCCTTGGCGACGTCGGCCTGCTGTCCACCGGCGGCGTTGCCATTGCAAAAGTAGAGCGGGTGGCCCTCGAAGAGGTGGCGCATGCGGTCGGCAATGCCGTCCTTGTTCCAGTGCGCAGCGTCGCGGATCGTCGCGAGCACGCTGCCGTGGCCCTCCCACGAGTCGTAGCCGCCCTTGGTCGCGGTGGCTTGGTCGTTGCACGCGTACGCGTTGGCGTAGAAGCGGTACCCGGTGCTGTCGGGGGTGGCGAAGAGCGTGTGCCAGTACACCTCCGCCGCAGCACCCTCCCCGAGGGCCAGGCACCTGATCGGGTGGCCGTCGGTCGTGTTCGCCGTCACCGGCGCGGCGTCGGCTCTGTCCTTGAGTTTGGCGAGGCCAGCCTTCGTGGTGCGGATCCTTGGAAGCGCCTCGACCTGCGCCAGCGTCATGCCGGCCAGCGCCGCCCGGTTTGGCACCAGCAGCGCAGGCAAGGCCTCGTTGACGTGGGTCACGTTGACGCCCGAGACGTTCATCGAACCGCGCGTGAGCAGGGGGATGGCCGTGCCGCGCTCCCACATCTTTGTGCCAACGCTTTTGCCTCCGGGAGCCCTGACCTCGCCGCGCACCACCTTCTTGCCGTCGGAATTGGTCGTCTCAAACTCCGCGCGGCCGTGGTAGGGCGCCATGCTCGGCGTGTCGAACATCGCGGTGTTCTTCAGCCAGCGCGAGTAGCCCCACTCCCAGTGGCGCTCGTTCAGCCGAATCGAGACGACCTGCAGCCGCAGCACGCCCGTGGCCTTTTTCACGGGCCGAGTAATCGGCACGGTCAGCGGAGCGCCGTCCGGTCCGAGGATGCGCTTGCCGTCGGTGGCGCGGCGCGCGTAGGCAAAGTTGCCCAGGCGCGGCACCGTCTTGGCGTAGACGTTGCCGTCCTCGTCTTGCTCGTACTGGCGGGCGCCGAGGGAGTCCAGCTCGATGCGCCGACCGCCGCCGTAGTGGACGCCCCGCTCGCCCCTCTGGGACTGGCGGCCGCCTTGGGGAGGCGCGATGCCGGGCCCCTCCGTCGCGGACCGCTCCTCCATGTCCTCGTCCTCGTCCTCCTCCTCGGGCGCGCGTCTCCGCTGCCGCTTGCCGCCGCCGCCGCGCGTGGCGAGCGGCTTGGACGCCGGCGGGCGCAGCTGGCGGCGCTTGAGCTCGGCGCCCGGCGCGTCGAGCGGAAGGCGCGCCGGCCGGAACTGGAAGAAGGCGCCCCTCCCGCGCGCCTCTCGGAGCTTTTGGAGCACGACGCGCGCGCTCTGGCCCGCCTTGAGCGCGCCCCGGCCCTTGCGCCGGTACTCCCACACAATCTCAAACGGGTCGTCGTCCACGCGCTGGCGGCGAAACCCGCGCGACGTGTGGCGCAGCCCGTTGCCATCCCGGGGGCCCAGCTGCAGGTCCTGCTGCATGGCGAGTAACTGGTGCCAGCGCAACGGATCGGCCTTGCGGTTCTTGTGGAGCTGCTTCACCCACTCGAGCCAAAGCAGCCTCGCCTGCAGCGACCTGCCGGCGTCTCGGATCTCGGGGTCGTCGACGTCGACCAAGCCCATGCCCTCAAAGGGATCGCGCACGTCGTCCTCGACGGCCCTGCCGGAGATCAGGCCGAGGGGCAGCATGCTGGGGTCGGCCTGTCCCTCCAGCGCGCGGATGACGGCCTGCTGCGCGGCGTCCAACCGAGCCTGCTCGTCGTCCTGCCCCTGCGGATCGAGGTCGCCGTCGTCCGCGCCCACTCTGTTGGCGTCTTGCACGAGCAGGGCGAGGTCCTCAGCCAAGCTCGCGCCGTCCTCGGTCGGCTCGAACGCGCTCGCATCGAGCGGAACCCCCGGGGTTGCGGCCTCCTGCTCATTGGCTTTTGCGAGGAGCGCCTGGTACTCGACGGCAATCGCCTTTTGCCGCTCCGTTGCCCTGGCCGCAGTTTCCGCGGCCGACTGGGCCTCGCTCGGCGACGCCACGCCGGCCCCGACGGGCGTCAGCGGCCCGCCGTACAGCCCTGTGCGAGGCCGCGCGGCGCTGCCGCTGCGGCGCGGCGGCGGCGCCAGGGGCCGCCCATCCTCGCCCGTCGGCCCGCCGCCCAGGAGCTCCGCGAGCGCGTCCGCGGGCTGCTCTTGCGCGCCGTCGTCCTCCTCCTCCTCCATTGGCGCTG
>MDSW01112097.1_pt1 | contig 14285 bp, 7 predicted proteins | sample 811171 | NCBI WGS metagenome assembly MDSW01 (sample SAMN05326641, study PRJNA326480) | marine metagenome | isolation source: seawater | place: Atlantic Ocean: North West | collected 2012 | reverse complement strand
GTGGGCGGAGAGAGACGACGGCGAAAGTCCTTAAGGATCGGCGTTCACCACGCGAACGCGGTCGTATGGGGACCAGTGTATAGAACGCACCTGATGATGGTCGACGCCGACGTCGCCGCGTCCGCGTCCGCGTCGCGCCCGCGTCGTCCGCGCGGACGGCGACGTGACGTCGCCGTGGACCTCCTCGTTCGTCGCCTCGACGCCGCTGACGCTGTTCGCGCGGCCCATGACGGACGGCGTATCACGCGACGGCGACGGCGGTCGACGACGCCTCCTCCTCCTCCCTATCCCGATAAGATTCGAAACGGCGCCGACGGCGAGCGAACGACGCCGCGGCGCGCGATTCGAGACGCGCGCCGACGCGCTCGAGCGCCGCGCGCGCTCCTCGAACCCGCGCGCGAGCTCGTCGTCACCTGACCTCGACGCCGGGAGGAGGGGCGCGCGCGCGGGAGCGCGCGAAGTTCTGCGACGATCTCGTATCGTAACGTGTGTCACGCATGTGCGACACCAGGCGACTCGACCGACCGCCGCGCGCGCGCCGACAACCAAAAAAAACAACTCAGATCTTCGCCTCCGCGTCACTCCTCGCGGCACCGCCGGCGCTCGCCACGCCGCCGCGCTCGGTTCGATCGATCGCTCGACCGAGAGCCGGACGTCTCCGAGACGCCGCCGCGCCGCGCGGACGGGACGCGCGCGCGAGGAGAGGCGGGCGGACGCGTCGGCGAGCGAACGAGAGACCGCCGCGAGCTAGGAGTCCGCGGTCGTCGCTCGCTCGCTCGCTCGCTCGCTCGCTCGCTCGCTCGCTCGATCGTCCGAAGATGGGCGCGCCGCTAATATTGTTTAAGATGTGGGTCGCGAAGAAGCTCGCGGTCCTGATCGCGCTGCGCGTGTACGGCCTCAAGAAGCTCTACCGCGGCGGGATGCGCCTGAACAACAGGTTCGTCACTCACGCGGCGACGCATCGACGCGTGCACAGCGTGCTGCACTCCGTCGCCGCGGGGGCGATGAAGTTGGGGGAGACGGTCGAGGGGCCCGCGCGGAGGTTCATGAATAAGATCGTGTTCGGGGAGGGGATATCGTCGTCCAAGCCGGGGTAGGGTGGAGGGGGGGGATCTCGCGGCGGACGGCGACGGAGAGAGATCTCGCTCGCGGAGGGCCCCGCGAAAATTTGACAATTTTTATCAGTCGTCTCTCGGGCCCCGCCCGCTTCTTCTCGAGCGGCGGGAGGCGAGACGCGCGCGTCGTCGAATAGGCACTAGACCGACGATTAACAACGAACGCATTATTAGCAACTAAGGTACCATCCTATCGCGCCTCCCTCCGCCGCTACATCAGCTTCGACGGCGGCAGCTGAAGGTCGTCGTTCGCGTCCGCGCGCAGGTATTGCCCCAACAAACTTCTCAGTTCGTCGTTTTGCGCCTTGAGCGCCGTAGCCGCCTCCAACCCCTCCCTCCTGCTCCGCAACATCGCGTGATACCTCGTCAGCTGCTCCTCCAGCTGCCCCCACACCGCGTACGTCTTCGGCCCGACGACGTCGCTCATGTTCTCCCAAAACTCGCGCTCGAGCTGCTCCTTCGTCTTGCGCGGCGCGGCGGCAGCGTCGGCGGCGGCGTCCTCAGCCGCTTTGAGCGCGCGCGACGCGTCGACGCCGCCGGCTGTACCGCCAGCTGTACCCCCCTCGCGCGCGAGCTTCTCCGACTCGACGAACGCCCTGAGTTTCGGGATGATGAGCTCCGCGTCGACCATGACGTCCTTCACGCCGCCGGACGCCGTCGCCGCCGCCGCGATCGGGTCCTCGCCGTCGCGCGTCAACGCGAGCACCATCCCGTCGAACGCCGCCGCGTCCGACACCGCCAACGCTCGCAGCGTCGTCTCCGCCTTCAATCGCGCCGCCGCGGCTTCCGCGAGGGCGATCTGATCGGCGTCGCCGCTCGCCGCCGCGTCCTCCGCGGACTGTTTGAGCACCCTGGACGTCTTCGGGTCGATGAGGAAGCTCGTCTCGTCGACGAGCGCCGCGAGGAAGCCCGCGTACGCGGGGTCGCGGACGCGCTGTTCAAAGGGATTCTCCTCCTCCTCCTCCTCCGGCGCGAGGTCCCCTTCACCCCCGGCCGTCGTCGTCGCGCCCTCCCCCTCCTCCTCCTCTTCCTCCTCCCCCTCCCCTCGCGCCGCGCGCTCCGCCGCCGCCGCCGACGCGGCCGCCTCGAGCTTCTTCTTCGCCGCCGCCAGCGCGAGCTCCTCGGGCGATTTGAACACGTCGTCGGACGGCGCGTGCCAGACCATGCCGAGCTGCTGCTCGTGGATCGTCTTATCCGCCGCGAGCGCTCTGCGGACTTTGCCCGCCACCTGCGCCTCGTTCATCGCCCACACCTGCTCGTACTTTCTACGGTCGGTGATCTCGAAGTGGCGGCACTTGACCTGGAGCTCTTTGAACTGCTCGGTGACCCTGCGGTAGTCCGCGGCGAGCTTGGCGTTTTCGGCTTGGTACTTTTTGTCAAACTCGGCGTACTTCTCCTTGAGCTTGATGAGGCTCTCGCGTCGCTTCCGTATCTTCCCTCGCTGCTGCCCGATCGTGCTCTGGTTCTCGTGGTCCCTCTCGACGAGCACCCTGTAGTTGTACTCCAGCTTCTCCGTGTTGAGCTGGTACGTCGCGCGCATCGCCTCGAGGTGCTGTTGCAGATTTTGCACATCCGTCTCCAGCCGAATCTTGAGCACGTTGTACTCCGCGGCATCCGCTGCGCGGCACTTCTCGAGCTCGTCGCCGTACTTGAACGCCGTCGCGACGCTGTGCTCCATGAAGTTCTGCTCCAGGATATTTCTCCGCTCGAACAGCGAGTCCATGTCCGCCTTGTTCTTCTCGAGGAGTTCGGCGCGTTGTTCCAGAAAGACAACCTCGGCGCGTTCCAGCTCCGCCGCGCACCGCGTCTGACGAGGGTCGAGGGAGGGTCGATCCATACGGAGTTCAAAGGCGTCAGATGGAGTTGAAAGGCGTCGAGGTGCGTCTTCCTTTCGGGATTGAAACCGAGGCGTGGTGGGCGGAGAGACGCGCGCGCCGGGAAGTAAAGAAGTCCTTAAGGATCGGCGTTCACCGCGCGGACGGGGTCGTACGGGAACCGGTGCGAATGAATCAGAACGCGCCTGAAGCGTTCGAAACTGCTCCGACATCCGCCGCAGCAGCTCGGTCACGTCCGCCTCGTTCTGCTTCAGCGACTTGACGTAGTCGTCGTCCTTCGTCTTGAGCTCCTCCTCGAGCTCCGCGATCAGCGCGTCCTTCGACGCGACGACGGCGTCGCACCGCGCCTTTTGCGACTCGATCGCGTCGTGCAACTCCAACGGCGCGTTCGACGACGCGCCGAGCGTCGCCCATCGATCGACGACGTCTCGCTCCAGCGCCGCGCTGCGCTCCGCCTCGTCCACGAGCTTCCCTCGCAGCTCGCTCCTCCGCGCGTCCTCCGCGACGCGTCGCGAGCGCTCGCGGCCGTCGTCCTCGACGCGGACGGACGCGACGGCGTCGAGGCCTCGCGCGACGACCGCGCCGACGCGGCGCTTCGACGCGAGGATCTCCTTCTGCGTCTCGGTGAGCTCCGGCGCGGGCGCGTCCTTCTTCTTCGAGCTCACGCCGAGCTCTTCCTCGCGCTGGGCGCGGAGGCGAGCGGCGATGCGCTGACGTATCGACGGGCGGGGCGAAGGGATGGGGGGAGGGGGCGCGTCAGCGGACGCGCGCCGCGAAGAAGAGGGCGCGACGGAATTGGATGGGATGGGATGGGATTCGACGACGACGCGACGACGCGCTCGCACCTGCCGCCTCGCTTCGATCCTGTCCGCCGGGTTCGTCGAGTTGAGCTTCGTGAGGAGCTCGAGCTCGTCGATGTCGCGCTCCTCCGCGGCCGCCATGGCGACGACGACGACGACGACGCGCGGCGGGGCGGCGTCGTGTGGTCGGCCGCGCGCGGGGGACCGACTGATTATTAACCCGTTTTGGGGCACGTTGCGACCGACCGGACAGACGACAGGAGAAAGCCAACTCGAACGAATCCGAACGACGACGCCTCGGTCAGACGTCGCCGCGCGCGCGACCCGACCCGCGCGTCATGGCGACCCCGCTCCCGGACGCGGCGCCTCGCGCGGACCCGCTGCTCGCGTTCCAGGTCCGTCGTCGCGCGTCGCGAATCGATCGATCCTTCGCTCGCGCGCTGACCGCCCGATACCAGTGCTTCGATCGATGATGATGTCTTCGTCGTCGCTCGCGCCGCGCCATCACCCATCCATCCATCACCCATCCATCATCGCGCCACCTCGCCGACTTCTCCTCCTCCTCCACCTCCTCCTCGCCGCAGACGGACGAGCGGCTCGCGCCGTTCCTCCGCCCGGACTTCGACGGCATCGCGTACGCGTCCGACGTCCTCGCGAAGGGCGCGTTCGAGGAGACGAACGCGGACCTCTCGCGCGGGATCGCCGCGCTCGACGCCGCGCTCGAGGACGAAGTGCACGCCCACTACGACGAGCTCATGGGGTCGCTGGAGGGGATCGCGGAGACGGAGAAGGTCCTCGACGTCGTCCGCGGCGGCGTCCACGCGCTGCGAGACGCGGTGGCGCGCGTGCGCGGCGAGATCGCGGACCCGCACGATATCGTCACGAAGAAGACGACGACGCTCGAGAACGCGACGAGCGCCGCGGACGCGCTGCACCGCGCGGCGCGCGCGCTCAAGCTCGTGAACCGTCTCAAGGCGTGCGTTACCTGGAAGGTCAGCGGGGCGACTCGAACCGTCGCGACGACCGAGGGATCTGAACCGTCGGAGAAGGACGCGCCCGTGAACGCGGGCGACCTCGCCAAGGCGGCGAAGCTCTTGTCCGACGCGGAGGACGTCATCGGCCGGGCGCGCTCGGCGGGCGGGGGCGGCGACGGTTCGGATCCCGCCGGCACCACTTCGGCGGGACCCGAAACGCCGCGCGGCGGGGGATCGGGATCGGCGTCGACGACCGCGGCGACGGAGGTGTCGCTCGTCGGCCTCGACGTCCTCGACCGCGACGCCGGGTGGCTCAGAGAGGTTCGCGCCGACGTCCGCGCGCGCGCGGCGGCGGCGCTTCGACGCGGCGTCGACGCGACGTCGCAGGCCGAAGTCGGCGCGGCGCTGCAGGTGATGTACAACCTGGACGAGCTCAAGGAGGCGACGGACGCGGAGGTGTCGCTGCTCGTGATGCGCGCCGTGGACGCGGTGAAGGACGCGTTGGACCCGAGGCGCGTTCTGATTCGCACTGGTTCCCATACGACCGCGTTCGCGCGTTGCGCGCCGTTTCTTAAGGACTTTACTTCCCGGCGTGTCTCTCCGCCCACCACCCCTCGCTTTGCTTTCAATCCCCGCCCGGCACGCCTTTCAACTCCGCTTCTGACGCACCCGTGAACTCCACCCCGACGTTCGTCGCTTTGAACGATGGACCCTCGACCCTCAGAGCGCTCGCGCGGAAGATGGGCGGCGGCGGCGGCGACCGCCGCGGCGGCAGAGGCGTGCACCCCCCCGCCGGTCACGAGCACCGCTGGACGGAGGCGTTCTGGCAGCGACTCGCGGACGCGTTTCTCGAGCGCGCGCACGAGTGCGGGATGGCCGCGTGGCACGTGCAGCGCGTCGTGGCGAAGAAGCGGGACCCGATGACGCACGCGTTGTTTCTCGACGAGATCGGCGCGCCGACGCCGTGCGAGGCGTTCGTCGCGGCGTTCGCGAAGGGCGCGGGGGAGGCGATTCAGAGGAGTTTCGCGACCGTGGGGTTCGCGAAGGACGCGCTGTTGAGCGGGTATCCGCGGTTGATGGACCTGCTCGACGCGCTTCACGACGGGTTGCTGAAGGAGACGGATCACAGAACAGGCGGCGGCGGCGGCGGCGGCTCGACGGGTTCGACGATCAGCGGCGTCCCCCCCGCGACGCGCCGCGACGGCTCCGACAGAGAGACGTTCGCGCGAGCCGGCGACGCGGTCGCGGCCGCGTACGTCGCCAGGGTGTTCCAGCGCCTGTCCGAGCCCGTGAACGCGCTGCTCTCGCCTTCGACGTTGCAGTCGCTGCACGGCATCGTGCGCGGCGACTTCGCCGGCGCGGGCGCGACGGCGGGGACATCGCGCGCGTCCGAGGACGTCCGGCGGTTTATGCTTCGCATCCGTCAAGAGATCGACGCCGTCGGCGGCGGCGCGCGGCCGGCGTTGCTGGACAAGGTGGTTCAATGCGTCGGCAAGGCGTTGAAGCTCATGGCGACGAAAGCCGAGCTCGCCGTCGTCGCCGCCGCGGACGCGCGGTCCTTTTCGTCGGACGCGCCGGCGACGGCGTCGCAAAAGACAAACGCGGCCATCGCGTCCACGCTCGAGGACGTCCACGACGCGCTCGCGGGGCTCGTCCCGATGTTGCCCACGGCCGCGAGTCGACGCGCGTTATCGGACGCGCTCGAGGAGGTGGCGCGCTGCGCGATCGAGGCGACCGCGCCGGTGATGCGAGCGGCGACGGCGCGGTGCGAAGACGCGATCGCGCGGCTTCACGACGAAGATTGGGCTGGGGGGGCGCCACCGGGGGAAGCGTGCTCGACGTACATGCGCGAGCTGTGCGACCTTCTCGCGCACTTGCGGCGGGAGCACCTGAAGGGGGGTTTAGGCACCGCGAAGGGCAAATCCGTCGGTTGCGCGGCGGCGGTGGGTGGGGCGAATCCGTGCGGTGACCCCGATCGTCGTCCGTCGCCGTCGACGGTTTCGGCGACGGCGCTCGCGACGCGGTGCCTCGATTTCTTTCTCCGGCACGCGTCTCTCGTCCGAGCGATCGGCGAGAACGGCAAGCTGCGCCTCACGAAAGACCTTGCGGAGCTCGAGCACGCGGTGAGCGCGCACCTGTGCCCCGCGGAGGCTGCGGGCGCGTCGTACAAAGCGCTGCGCGCGTTCAAGCCGCTGCTGTTTTCCACCCCGACGCGCGCCGTCGAAAACGTCGAAATCGTCGAAAACGTCCCGCCCGCGCCGCTGCTCCTGCACCTCTACTCGCACGCGCCGCGGATGTTACAGGCGCCGTACGAGCGCGCGGGGCTCGCGCCGGCGCAGTACAGCGTCTGGATGGACGCGCATTGCGACGGCGACGTGTGGGCGGGGGTGAAGGGGACGCTCGACGCGTACGAGTCGAGAAGCCGCGGCGGCGGCGGCGACGCGGAGGAGGTGATTCGCGCGATGCGCGTCGTCGGCGCCGCGATCGAGCGCGGGGGGCGGCGACGATGATTAATTAGATGACGAGTCGGCGGGCGGGCGGGCGGCGAGAGAGCGTCCTTCCTTCCTTTCCTTCGCGCTGTTGGGTCGTATGATAGATCGTCGCCGTCGACGGGATTATTAATTAATTACACGAGACAGCATCCGACCGTTTTCCGAGCCGCGCGCGAGCCGTTCTTTCGAAGGAATAAAAAATATCGGCACCACTCACTTCGACGCGCCCCGGGGGGCTTCGCGGACGCCCTGGGCTCCTCCTCGACATGAAGTTCGGGAAGCAGCTCGAGGATAAGATCACCGCCGCGGGGGCGATAGGGGAGAAGATACCGTGGCTGAACTACGCGTGCGTTTCCCCGCCTTCATCGCGTTCATCGGATCTGACGATGAGGGAGGCAACCAAACGACGACGCGCTTTTTCTCCGTCGCCGACGGCGACGCCGCCGCTCCCCGCTGACGTCCCCGCCCGTTCTCGTCCTCGCAGTAAGCTGAAGAAGCTCAGGAAGTGCCGATGCGGAGGCGATGCCCCGGAGAAGGACGACGACGGCGACGACGAGTCCGAGTGCTCCAGCGAGGGGCGAGCGGAGGAGACGCGGCGTCGAGCGGAGGCGTCCGGCGATGATTCAAACGCCGACGCGACGACGACGCCGCCGCGCTCCACGCCCGCGTCCGCCGATGACCCCCCGCCGAAGAACGAGATGGACGACGACGACGAGATGGACGACGACGACGACGACGACGACGACGACGACTCCCCCGACAAGGACGCCGCCGCCCCGATGCACTACTGCGAGATTTGCGCCACCGCGTTTTTCCGCGAGCTCGATCGCTCCATGAAAGCCACCGCCCGCGCGTACTTCGCGTGGGTGTCTCGCATCCTCGCGTCCGCGCCGCTCCACCAACACAAACACACGTCTTCTCGATCGTGGCTGCGCAGGGCGCTGTCATGCTCGCCTTCCGCGGAGGGCGGCGCCGGGATGATGATGTCGCGGTCGAAGCGGGAGAAGGCGGCGGCGAAGAAGAGGGAGAAGGCGGCGGCGGCTGCGTCGGCGTCGGCGGCGCGCGAGCGGCGGCGGAGCGACGGCAGCGCCTCTGGTGGGACCTCGCCGCACGGCTCCAGAGGCTCGCTCGCGGACGCCGCCGGCGCGAGTAGCTCTCCGGAGCGCGAGCTGAGCGACGACTGGGACGACTGGGACGACTGGGACGACGTCGGCGGGTCCGGGAGCGCGCCGGATCTGTGCGGCGTCGACGTCGACGTCGAGACGGAGGCGAGGCGCGTTCTATACACTGGTCCCCATACGACCGCGTTCGCGTGGTGAACGCCGATCCTTAAGGACTTTTCCCGGCGCATCTCTCCGCCTACACCACGGTTTCGATACCCGCCCTCGACGCCTTTCAACTCCAACAGACGCCTTTCAACTCCACCCCGACACAGAGAGTGCCTGCTCTGGATCGAGCTCAACGCCACGGCGCTGAGGAAGATTCTGAAGAAGTGGGACAAGACGAACCGATCCACGAGAGGCCGCGAGAGGCTTCTGAAGTACTGGAGCGACTCGCACTACCAGATGTTGTACTCGCCGCTCATCATGGAGCTACGCGTCGTCGCCGGGTTGCTCGAGGGCGGCGAGGAAGGGCCGCGGTGGAAACATTTGACGAGCTCGGAGGACGCGCCGCGCTCGGAGAGCCCGACGCCGACGTCGTCCGCGCCCGCGACGCCAACCTTCTCCTCGACCACCGCGCAGAACGAGAACCTGACGTGCGGCGTGTGCCTCGACGTGCTGTACAAGCCCGTCGGGTTAGCCTGCGGGCACGTGTTCTGCCGCGACTGTCTGCTGCAATCCGCGGGCGTCCTCGCCCCCGGCGCGTCGTTCAAAGACTTGCGACGGAACGCGAACCAGGTGGGCGTCGAGATCGAGAACGAGGCGACGACGAGCGGCGAGGACGGGAGGGGGAGCGCGCGCGAGGGGGGGGAGAAGCGAGACGCGTGCCCGGAGTGCCGCCAGGAGCACGTCTTCGCGTCCAGCGTGAGGCGCGTACATCTTCTTACGGTCGTTTATTCGCGCCGGTCCCCGTACGATCCTTTACCCTCGCTTTCAATCCCGACACAGGACACACCTCGATGCCTTTCAACTCCGACTGACGCCTTTCAACTCACCCCACCCCGACGTTCGTCGCTTTCTTCGTACTGAACGGCCCTCATCACAGGCTCATGCACGTGCAGGAGAGCTTGCGCGCGGTTGACCCGGAAGGGTATAAGCTTCGAAAGGCGGAGAGTAAGAAGCTTCGGAGGGGGCTCGGGAAGGAGGCCGCGCTGAACAATATGTTGCGGATGATCACCTCCGTCGCGACCCCGCGTGGACCGATGACGACGACGTTGCACCACGCGCACGGATTACACGCGCAGTTGGCGGCGGCGACGCAGGCGGCGGCCGGGCAACAACATCACCCGGACTGAGAGCGAGCGGCGGCGCGAGCGGCGAGGCGTCGCGCGACGACGACGACGACGACGCGCGGGTTCTCTACTGTAGTCTAGCTTCTATTGCGATACTAACTCCGACTTAACCGCGTCTACTAGCACGCGACGCGCTCGCTCGCTCACGCGAGCATGGGCTTCACGCGCTCCGCGGGGATGGACTTTTTCTCCCCGCCCGGGAGCTCGATGACACGCGCGCCTGTTTTTTTCTTAATCTTCACCACCGTGGACTTCCTCCAGTCGTCGTCGTAGAACGCCCACACGCGGTCGCGGACGTCGCTCAGAGGCACCGCCAGTCGCTTCCCGCCCTTCCACTCCACGACCGCGCTCGTCGCGTCGCGCCGCACGACGACGCACTTGTGCCAGTCGTCTTCAAAACGCGCCCAGCACCGCGTTCGCTCTCCTCCGCCGGGCTCCGCGGCGGCGACCGGGTGATTTCGCTTCTTCCGCTTCTTCCCGGGAGGCGCCGCCGAGGCGCCGGCGTCTTCTTCTTCTTCTTCTTCTCCTTTTTCTTCTACATCATCCCCGCCCGCGACGACACCCGCGACGACCTCCGCGACGACGGCGTCCAACCCCCTCGGATCCGTCGCCGCCGTCGCCGCGCCGACGTTTTTCCTTCTCAACGCGCGCACCACCTTCCCCACGTCCACGTCGCTCTCCCGCTGCGACTTCCGCGCCTCCCCGAGCGCGAGCTTGCTGTGCATCTCCCTCGCCTTCTCCCTGCTCGCGATAACCGCCCTCGCGGAGCGCCGCAGCATCTTCTTCTCGAAGATCGGAAGCGCGCGCTCGACGCCGAGCGCGTGCCCGTGGTCGCCGACGGCGCAAGCCAGACACTCCGCCAACAGCGCCGCGTCCGAGATGGCTTGGTTCGCGCCCTGCGCCTTGAACGGCGTCATCGGGTGCGCGGCGTCGCCGATGATCGTCACGCGGCGTCGCATCGCGCGCTCGTCGCTCGGCGGTCGAAGCGCGATCGGATCCAACACGTCGCGGTCGTACACGGGATACCCTGATATGTCGTCGACGGAGGTACGCGCGAGCATCGCCGGAATCGGATCGTGCCACGCCTCGCACCGCGCCGCGATCGTCCGCTTCAACGCGGTAGGGTCGCGCGACAGCGCTTTCGCGCGCTGTTCGCTCATCGGAAACGACAGCTGCCACATCGTGCTGTTCGTCGTGAACGGCATCGCGTAGATCCGCGTCGAGCCGTCCACGGTTTCGAACACGCGTCGCTTCGCGAGCGTCACGCACATCGCGTCGTCGCGCACGATGCCGAGCACGACGATTAAACCGACGTAGTTTAACCGGTCGTTCGGCAACCGCAGGTGCTTTCGAACGACGGAGTGTATGCCGTCCGAGCCGATCAGAAGCGACGCGTCGATCGCGGCGCCGTCGGACGTCGTCACGGACACGCCGCCGACGCCGCCGCGTCTGGCGATCTTCTTCTCGCTCCACTCTTTGAAGCTCTCGAGCTTGCACCCCCACCGCACCGTGCCGGGGGCGACCGCGGCCAGGATGCGCTCGCGCAGCCGCTGCCGCGGGATGTGCACGAACCGCCCGCTGTTCTCGCGCTCCTTGCGACGACGACAACCCTTGCCGGCGCTCGCCGCGAAGGCTTCGCCGTAGAAGTTCAAGACGCCGCCGCTCGCGTCGAACGCGTAGTGCGACGTCGACGGCGCGTCGTCGGACGACACGTCGATTCCCAACGACCCGATCGCGTCGAGGCGCTGGATCGTGAGCCCGTACCCTTGCTTCCGAGCGTCGAACGACGCGTCGCCCTCGAGGACGAGCACTTTGAAGCCCTCGCGTTGAAGCGCGACCGCGACCGCGGCGCCGCCGATGCCGCCGCCGGCGACGACGATCACGCCGCACTTTTCAATCTCCGATCGTTTCGATCGTTTCTTCTTCGACTTCTCTCGTTCGTCGTCGTCGTCGCCGTCGTCGTCGTCGTCGTCGTCCGCGCCGCCGCCGCCGCCGCCGCCGCCATTCTTCTTCTTCCCGGCTTTCAGCCTCTTCAGCTTCTTCGCGATCCCGTGCTGCCCCGCGCGCGCGAACGCCCACTCCGCGTTGTCCAGCTCCTCGTCGTCGAAGTCGTCCGCGAGAGTCTCCGCGCGTCGCGCGAACGCGGCGAACAACCGACCGTCGACGCACCCCGCGTTCGCGAACGCCCACGCGACGTCCGTGAGCTCCTGCGCGCTGAAGTCGTTCGCTCGAGACGCCGCGGATCTCGCGAGCGCGGCGAACAGAGACGCGAAGGGGGATGAGATGGAGGAGATGGAAGAGGAAGAGGCGCCGCCGCGCGTCGACCCGCCGCCGGCGTCGTTCGCCTTGGCGAACGCCCAGGCCACGTTCGCGAGCTGCGGCGCGGTCAGCGCGTCGAACGTCCCACCGGGCAGCGCGAGCAGCGCTTCCGATATCGCCGCGAACGACGCGCGATCGCCGTCGTCGCCGACGCCGCGCCCCGTCTTCGCGAACGCCCACGCGACGTTCACTAAATCCTGCGTGTTGAACCCCGCCGTGGACGTCCGCACGCGCGCGGCGACGGCGTCGAACAACGCGTCGTCCGCGTGGCACGCCTTGGCGAACGCCCACGCGATGTTCGCGACGTCCTGTGGGACGCAGCGCGCGGCAGCCGGGTTGTCATCATCAGGGCGGCTTTTGAGGGTTTCGCGCGCGCGTCGCGCGAGCGTCTCGAACAACGCCGCGTCCGACACCGCGCCGGCTTTGGCGAACGCCCACGCCGTCGTCGCGACGCCGCGCGCGTTGAACGCGTCCGACAGTTTTCCATTCTCCGACAAAATCACCGCGTCCGACAGCGCGCGCCACAGCTCGTCCCCGCCGCCGCCGCCCGGCTTGGCCGCGAACGCCCACGCGACGTTCGCGAGGTCGAGCGCGTTGAATCGACGACGCCTCGCGTGATCCGTCGCGACGCGCGCCAACGACTGGAACAACGCAGCGTCGACGACGCTCGCCTTGGCGAACGCGTGCGCCGCGTTCGAAACCCCGCGCGGGGTGAACAAGTGCAGCGATCGCTCGGTCGCGCGCGCGAGCGCGGCGAACGTCGGCGCGTCGGCCGACCCAGCGCTCGTATCGCCGTCGCGGCCGCACGTCGCGAGCGCCCACGACGCGTTGGCGAGCTCCTGCGGGTTGAGCGTAAACTTTTCAGACTCGCGCCGCAGCCGCGACGACAACGCGTCGAGGAGCGACGGGCGTCTCGCCGCGCACGACGACCCCTCGACTTTCGCGAACGCCCACGTCGCGTTCGCGAGCTCCTGCGCGTTTAGCTGCCACGCGCGCGAAAGCGTCGCGGCCGCGATCGCGTCCATGAGCTCATGGAGGTGGGGGTCGTTATTAGGATGATGATGACGTTGATGATGCTCCGCGTTCTTCTCCTCGTCGCCCCCTCCGCCGCCGACGTCCGCGAGGAGGCCGCACTTCGCGACGCCGTGCGCGATGTTCGCCACCTCGCGTCCTCGAACCTCCGCGCTCGTCTCGAGGACGGATATCGTGCGCGCGACGAGCGCGGCGACGACGGCGGCGTGGCGCGTTCGCCACGACGACGACGGCGACGACGGCGACGACGACGACGGCGCGTCGCCGCTCAAAGTCGTCATCCTCGCCAGCGCGCCCCAGCACGCGCTCAGATGGATGTGGTTCAGCCTTGGCTCGAAGCGCTGGACGTTGTAGAAGAGCTCGTCGATCGTCTTCGCGTTCTTCACGTTCGCGGTGATCAGCGCGGGGGACGCGCCGCCGCCTCCTCCGGCGCGAGGAGTCATTGAGGCGCCATCGGCGGCGGCGGGCGGTTTTTTCTTCCGCTGCACCATCAGATCGTGGGCTCGTGGAGGCGTCGGACGACGACGACGCACGCCGCGGAAACTCACTTAGGGCGTCGTCGCGGCGGCGGCGTCCGGTCCTCGACCACACGTCCGCGCCTCGGCCGCCGTTCCGCGGCGCCCGCCGACTGCGCGCGCGCCGCCGCGCGTTCGAGTTGTGAATGCCGCCGCGCTGGTTTTCGTCGCTTTTGGTTTTTCGTTCGTCAGCAGCAGCAGTCAGTACGAAACGCACAGTCAGATCGACTCATCACTCCTCCCCGCGCCGTCCCTCTTCCCGCCGACGCCGTACCCCCTCGCGCGGACGCCGCGCATCCCCCGACGGATACATCGCGATGTCCGTCGCGGAGATCCGCATGTCCGTCCGGGTGCGGCCGACGCCCCCGGGCGACCCGCGAGCGGTGAACCTCGACCCCCGAACGGGCGCGCTCGCGCTCACCACCGGCGAAATCTTCGACTATCCCTCGTCCGTCGTGGTGGGGTCGGACCAGGACGTGGCGTACGACGCGCTATGCGCGCCGCTGGTCAGGCACGCGCTCACCGGATACGACTGCACGCTCGTGGCCTACGGCCAGACCGGCAGCGGGAAGACGCACACGATGTTCGGCCCGCCGGGGTGCCTGGTCGAGGCCAGGGTGCGACAGTGGCGCGGGGAATCAACATCGTCATCAGACGGCGGCGGCGGTACATGTCACACTGGTCCCCATACGACCGCGTTCGCGTGGTGAACGCCGTTCCTTAAGGACTTTTGCCGGCGTCTCTCTCCGCC
>MDSW01034740.1_pt1 | contig 14285 bp, 13 predicted proteins | sample 811171 | NCBI WGS metagenome assembly MDSW01 (sample SAMN05326641, study PRJNA326480) | marine metagenome | isolation source: seawater | place: Atlantic Ocean: North West | collected 2012 | reverse complement strand
ATTTAATCATTTAGGTAGAATTAATTATTTTTCGTTAATAAAAAATGTTAATGGTGTTATTGGCAATTCCTCAAGTGGTATTTTAGAATTACCCTTAATGAAAAAATTTACTATTAATATTGGAGATAGGCAAAAAGGGCGACTTTTTTCAAATAGTGTATTTACTATAAAGTGTTCAAAAGCCAAAATAGTAAATGCTATAAAAAAAATAGTTTTTTTAAAAAATAAAAAGTTTATATTCAATTCATTATATGGCAATGGTGGAGCATCAAAACTAATTACAAATAAAATTCTTCAATATAAATTAAAAAAAATAAATCTTAAAAAAACATTTTATGATACAGAATAATATTTGCTACTCGTCTTCATCAATTTTAGAAACCTTAGGAATTTTAAATAAAACTGGAAAAGGTTATTTGATAGTATTAAATGAAAAAAACAAAAAATATTTAGGGACAATAACTGATGGAGATATAAGAAAGTATCTAGCTAAGCATAAAAATTTAAACTCTGATATAAATAAAATTTATAACAAAAAAAGTACTTTCATAAAAAAGAATGATTTATCAAAAATTAATATTATAAATTTTATAAAAAAAAAAAAAATTAAGTTTTTACCTATAGTAGACTCATCAAAAAAAATTTATTATGTTTATGAACAAGGAAATTCAATATTTAATAATAATGAAAACAGAGCAAAAGAAAATACTGCAGTTGTCCTTATGGCTGGTGGAATGGGAACTAGATTGAGACCATTTACCGATATCTTACCTAAACCTTTAATTTCAATTAACGGAATTAGTCTAATCTCAAATATAATGAATTATTTTACTTTAAATGGTTATAACAACTTTTTTCCTATTATTAACAAAAATGATAAAATATTTCCTTCATATATGGATAAACAAAAATTCAATGTAAACATCAATTATATATTTGAAGAAAAAAGATTAGGAACAGCAGGGGGTTTGCAATTTTTGAAAAGTTATGAATTTGAAAATTTTATAGTGGTTAATGCCGATATCGCTCTTGTTACAAACTTTGATCAAATTGCAAAATTTCATTTCAAATCGAATAATGATGTAACAGTTATGGTATCTGATTACTCTCACAAAATTCCTTTTGGTCATTATAAAAGTAATAAAAATGGAAATATAAGTTCAATAGTTGAAAAAGAAATTATTGATAGAAAAGTTGGTGTTGGTTGCTATTTTTTCAAAAAAAATGTACTTAAATTTATTAAAAAAAATGAAAAAATTGATATGAATATTTTTTTAACAAGATTAATCAAAAAAAAATTTAAAGTAAAGTCTTTCGAAATTAAAAAAAATCACTGGCATGAATTTGGTGATATCAATCAAATTAATAAATTTGTATAAAATTGAAAAAATTATTAATAATTGGCTGCGGTTCAATAGGTAAAAGACATTTAGCTCTTTTTAAGAAATATTATAATTTTATATGTGTTGTAGATATAAATAAACATAGATTATTAAATGTTAAAAAAAAATTTAAAGTGCAAAAAATTTACACTAATATAAATCAAGCATTAAGTGAAAATCTTTTTGAAACAGCAATTATTGCTACACCACCAAATTCACATTTATATTTTGCCAAAATATGTTCAAAAAACATGATAAATATTTTTATAGAAAAACCTTTGGGCATGAATGCAACTGGATGGAAAAAAATATCAGATATCTGTAAAAAAAATAAGTTAATCAATTATGTGGCTTATTGTTGTAGATATTTACCTTATTCAATTAAATTAAAAAAATTATTAAATAGTAAAAAGTTTATTGGAAAAGTACTAAGTGCCAATTTAAGGTATGGCCAGTATTTGCCTGATTGGCATAAATGGGAAAAATATTATAATTTTTATATGTCAAAAAAATCCATGGGTGGTGGCGCCTTATTAGATGAAAGTCATGGTATAGATTTGATAAGGTATTTATTTGGAGAAGTAGAAGAGGTTTTTGCAGTGGTCGACAAAATATCAAATTTAAAAATAGATAGTGATGATCATGCATATTTAACTTTAAAAATGAAAAATAAATCAATTATTCATTTAAATTTTGATTTAGTATCAAGAATTCCTAGAGCAAATTTAGAAATTTGTGGAGAAAAAGGCAATGCATACTGGGATAAGATAAATAATATATTGAGTTATCACATTAAAGAAAAGAATATAAATAAAAAAATTAATTACAAAAAATCTGAGGCAATCAAAATGTATGAAATTCAAGCTAAAGAATTTGTAAGTGTCGTCAGATCAAAAAAAAGAAATATTAAAAGAGATTTTGTAACAATCTTAGATGCTATTAAGACGCAACAAATTATTGATAAGTCTTTTGAGTCGAGTCTTAAAAAAAAGGTAATAAAATTAAATGCCTAATTTTTTGGGACTAATCCCAGTAAGAAAGGGATCTAAAGAAATAAAAAATAAAAATCACCTCAAAATTAAAGGAAAAAGCCTTATTAAGATTGCTTATGAGAATGCACAGAAATCAAAATTTTTAAATAAGATAATAATTTCGACAGATGATAGTAGAGTTTTGAAGGAATTTCGTGTTAGTGGAAATGCCCCCTTCAAAAGACCCAAATATTTAGCATTAGATAGATCTTCAACTTTAGATGTAGCGAGACATGCAATTAAATGGTTAGAAATCAATCAAAATTGGTACACAGATTATGTTGTAATATTGCAAGTTACTACTCCTTTTAGGTCAAGTAATTTGATTGATGACTGTATAAGAATAATAAATAAAAAAAAAATAAGCTCGCTAATTACAATAAAAAAAACTGACTATCCATCAATGTGGACTTTCTTTTTAAACAAAAAAAATACCTTGCGTAAGTGTATTCAAACAAAAAAAAATTATAAAACTAGACAAGAGACAAAACAAAGTTATCAGCCTTGTGGGAGTATTTTTATTTTAAAGAAAGAAATTTTATTTAAAAAAAATTTAAAATTTCCACTGTCTAATACATATGCATATTTATCTAATGAAAAAATAAATATAAATATAGATAATATATTGCAATATAAATTTGCAAAATTCTTATCAAATTTAAAAAATGTTTAGAATTATTCCTAGACTTGAAATTAAGAGTAGAAATTTAATTAAAGGTATGAGAATGGAGGGATTGAGAGTAATTAGGAATTTTGAAAATTTAATTGAGGCTTATTCTAAAAGTGCAGATGAAATATTTTTAGAAGACATTGTTGCTTCTTTATACTCGAGAGAAATAGACTTTAGATTTATAGAAAAAATATCTGACAAAGTTCAAATACCAATTGCGTACGCTGGTGGAGTCTCCTCAAAAAAAATCATAGAAAAATTATTTAATTGTGGTGTTGATAAAGTTTATTTAAATTCCTCACTATTTAAAAAAATAAAACTAATTAAAGAAGTTTCAAAGACTTATGGATCACAAAGTATATGTGCTCTTTTACAAACAAGAAAAATTGATAATAATTGGGAAGTTTTTGCAGACGCTGGAAGAAATAGAACGGGTATAATGTTAAATGATTGGATAAAAATTTTAGTTAATCAAGGTATAGGTGAATTAGCCATTATATCCATTGATCATGATGGTATGCATAATGGTGTTGATTTAAACCTGATTAAATTAGTGAATGAAATGAATTTAAAAATACCTATACTTTATGGAGGTGGCATAAAAGATAAGAATGATATTAATGTATTATCAAAATATAATTTTCAAGGAGCACTTGTTTCACATATTTTACATTTTAAAAAAAAAGATTTAACAGATTTGAAAGTTTCAAATTAAAATTAATATGGTAGTTGGTATTTTAAATTATAATGCTGGAAATATATATAATATCAAAAAAACCTTATTATCATTAAAAGTAAAAGTGCGAGTTATTAAATCTAAAAAAGATTTCAAAGGTTGTGATAAATTAATTTTACCAGGAGTTGGATCTTTTGAAACAGCTATGTTGTTTATTAATAAAAATAATATAAAAAAAGATATTCTTGAATTTATAAGTAAAAACAAAGCAATATTAGCTATTTGTCTAGGCATGCAAATATTGTTTGAAAAAAGTGAAGAATGTAAAAAAATAAACGGGTTATCAATTTTAAAAGGGGAAGTTAAAAAAATAAGATTAAAAAAAAATTCTAAATGTAAAATTCCAAATATTAATTATCTTTCAGTACGAAAATACGAAAAAAATCAAAATTTTTTTGAACAAGTAAAAAATAATAAATTTTACTTTTCACATAGCTATATATGTATACCAAAAAAAATAAAAAACTTTCTTAAAACAAAATATTGTCACAAACTTTTTATTTCTGGCATATTATATAAAAAAATCATTGGTGTTCAGTTTCACCCCGAATTAAGTGGAGCTAAAGGAGTTGAATTATTTAAAAATTTTTTAAAATATTAAAATGTTTGGATTACCACTAAAAGTTGAAAATTGTAAAAATTGTTTGATGACAAATCAAAAACCTTATTCAATGAACGAAACCAAAAACTTCAAGGGATCAAAAAAAAATGGTTTGAAAATTAATCGTGATGGGCTTTGTGAAGCTTGCGTATATGCTCAAAAGAAAAATATGGATATAGATTGGGATGAAAGAGAAAAAAGATTAATCGAAACACTATCAAAGTATAGAAGTAAGAATGGAAGTTATGATTGTATAGTTTCTGGCAGTGGTGGAAAAGATAGTTCAACACAAGCGTATTTATTAAAGTACAAATATAATATGAATCCCTTAACTGTAACTTATTCTCCTATTTTATATACAGATGTTGGTTGGAGAAATATGCAATCATGGATAAAAAAAGGTGGATTTGACAATTATTTATTTTCTCCAAATGGAAAAGTTCTTTCAACTTTATCGCTAGAAGCTTTTAAGAATTTTTTACATCCTATTCAACCTTTTAAATTTGGTATAAAATCATTTGCAACAAAATTAGCTTGTAAATTTAATATTAATTTAATTATTTATGGAGAACCTTACTCAGAATATGGAAGCGAAAGCACTATTTCTTCAGATAAACCAAAGTATAATATTGAATGGTTAGTTAACGACAAACCTCTCGATGATATTTTTGTTTCTGGAACAAAAATTTATGATTTAAAAAGAAAATATCAGTGGATGACAGATGTAGATTTTTTTCCCTATAAACCTTTAACCTCTAAAGAAATTAAAGATCATAATATTAATATTGAATATTTAGGTTGGTACTTAAAATGGGATCCGCAGAGTAATTATTATTATGCTAGTGAAAATTGTGGATATGAACCTGACGAACAAAGAACAGATGGCACTTATGGAAGATATGCAGCAATTGATGATAAATTTGAATGGTTACATTATTACTGTCATTATATTAAATTTGGTATTGGTAGATGTAGATTTGACGCTTCACAAGAAATTAGAGCGGGGCATATTACAAGAGATGAAGGAATTAGATTATGTAAAAAGTATGAGGGAGAATTTCCAAAAAGATACTTTAAAGATTGTATAGATTTTATGGGTATTACTGAAAAAGAAGCACATCAAATAATTGACAGCTTTCGACCAAAACATTTGTGGCAAAAGAAAAATATGAAATGGATTAGAAAACAAGAGATACTTAATTCTTAAAAAAGATCTTTTTTAAAGAAAAATGATAATAATCTAAAAAATATTTAAACAAAAATAGTAAATTTATTTCTTTAATAATATTTTTATTCCATAATATTTTATAATTTTTAATCAATGTGTTTAGTAAACCACTTGAAATTGCAAAACATCTTATTTTTTTATTTTTTTTAAAATTACTATTTATATATTTTAGATAATTTAAGATTACATCATCTTTGGAATTATTTTTATTTATATTTCGCGAGATCATAGAGTCAAAATTATTTGAGTATTCAGAAACATGAAATTTAAGATTTAGTGTGTCTTTAACATTAAAATTTTTGTAATTATATTCTCCTATTAATATATCCCATGGTATTTTTCTTGGATATTGTTTCCACCATACATCAGCATAATATCTAGATAAATTTTGAAGTTTTTTTGATAATTTACAATTTTCTTTAGATACAAGACAATTTTCAATATAATTATAATATTCTTTTTCATTTTTTGCAGTTTGAACAAATTCTTTATTAGCAAAGTGTATATTGGAGCAAATAATAGATTTTTTCCCTTGCCAAGCTAATTCAATTGCTGAAGAAGACCAGTAACTAACACCAAAATCAGAAATTTTAATAATATCATTTATATGAATATTATCATTAGTATAAATAATTTTTAAATTTTCAGGTAATTTTGAATATAAAGATTTAATTACATTTTCAGAATTTTCTTCAGATTTTTTAAAATTAAATCTATCATTTTTAGGATCATAAGGAATTGGATGGCATTTATAAATAATTTTTACATTTTTTTTCTCTAAAAAATTCAATGTTTTTTTTATCCAGTCTGTATGGTCTTTAAAACAATATTTTTTTAACCTAAAATTTTTTTCATATGAGAAAGAAGGCAACATTAAACAAACCAAGTCATTTTTTGAAATGTTTAATTTTTCTAATAATTTTCTACTCCTGATATTTTTTGTTTTAAATTGTATAGAGTGTTCGTTAGTCTTTGAATTTACTTTATCATACCAAATTTTAAACGATTTTTTTTTTACATTATCATATTTATAAGGATAATTTTTTTTCCAAAGTTTTTCTATAGATTTATCATCCCAAGTCAGACAACTTTCATTCCATTTACTGCAAAATTGATTTTTGTTTATTCCAAAAAAACTTTCTATAGTACAAAAATTTATTTTAATTTTTTTGCATATTCTTGCTACAATTCCCCATTCAAAAAGTATTCCATTAGGAATTAAAATAGAGTCAAATTCGTTTTTAGATAAATAGTATTTAATTATTTTGTAAGCATTAGTATTTATTTTTAGTCTTTTGTGGTATAAATCTTTTTCTTCTTTTTCTATATTTATATCTACTTTTCGGGAAATTTGAGTAACATCTGTAATAGTCTGTTCTAATACCTGCTTTTTATCATATTCATCTAATTCTTGATTATTAGACTCTAAGTCATAAATGTTTATAGCTTCAAAATTATCTACTTTTTTTTTAAAGAAAAAATTTAATTTTTCATTCTGATAATCATTAACTTTTTGATCTTGATTATCTTGTAGAAAGTGCGGAGACCATAATAATTTAACGTTAGTCCCTCTTTGAACAAAGACAGTTGATAACAGTGTTAAGTATTTTATCCAAATAAATGATAATGAAAAAATTAGTATTTTAGTATCTTTTTTAACTATACGTGGTAAAAGTTTACTTCTGTAGAATAATTTTGGATAAATATCGTTTATTTCAAGCATGTTATATATTATCAATCATTAGGAAACACATATAATATATTAAAATTATCATGATAATAACTTGTTTTTAATGCTTTTATGGAAAAAATAAATAACTATCCTCATAAAGAAACTTTAGCTGAAAAGCATAAAATTCTTAACAATACAGATTATATAAGGTCTTTAAACAGTCAAATTAAGTATTGCATGAAGCATTGGCAAACATGGTATTATACCTCATGGAATGATTTGATCATAAGTTACAGAAGAACTATGATTGGGCAATCTTGGACAGTTTTAGCCAAACTAATTACTTTAACAATTATGTGTTTTGTTTGGTCAACAATTTTTAAACTGGAGATCAAAACTTTCTTTCCATATTTAGTTAATGGATTTGTAATTTTTTTTTTAATAAATTCTTGTCTCATAGATGGATCAACCATTTTATATTTAAGATTTAAGCAAGTTTATTTAAATATACCTGTACCAATTTTAGTTTTAACTATAAGAAGTGTTGCTCAAGAAATATTCAATTATCTTCATTTTTTACCTGTAATACTGATTATGTATTTTTTTATTTTTGATTTTAATTTTTTAAATCTAATTCTTTATGTGGCAGGATTTATAATTTTAGTAATAAATGTATTATTATTGACTATGCTCTTAGCGCTAATATCTACACGATTTAGAGACATATCTCCTTTAGTACAAGCATTAATGGGTGCTGCAACTTTATTGACACCAATATTTTGGAAAAAAGATATGTTAGGTGAATATCAAAATTGGATATATTTAAATCCTTTTACCTCGATGGTTGAGATGGTAAGAGACCCAATTATAGGAGTAGTTCCTGAAATAAAGGTATATTTATTTAATTTTTTATTAATGATATTTTTATACATAATTAATTATTTACTTATTAAATCTAAAGGACAAAGAATTATTTTTTGGGTTTAAAATGGCAATTATTAAGTTATCTAATGTAAATTTAAACTTCCCAATGACGTATGTTGACAATCGTAGTTTAAGAAACAATTTAACTCAAAGAATTATTAATAAAAATAAAAATTTTAGCTTCAAGACTTCTTTAGAAAATATAAATCTAGAATTTAATGATGGTGATTTTGTAGGTATTTTGGGACCTAATGGTAGTGGAAAGTCATCTTTATTAAGAATAATTGCTGGAATTTATTACCCTAATAGTGGCGGTGTTTTGGTTGAAGGAAAAGTTCTTACTCTTTTAGATTTAAATACTGGTTTGGAACCAGAAAGTACAGGATACGAAAACATATATCTAATTTCTTTTATGAGAGGTTATACTAAAGATCAAATTGATAAATTTATTGACAAAGTTGTAGAATTTTCAGGCTTAGAAGAAGCCATATTTAAACCAGTTAGAACTTATTCTTCAGGAATGATGATGAGGCTTTCAGCGTCTATCATTTTGCATTTTGAAGCTGATATTTTATTGTTAGATGAATTTATATCTACAGGAGATAAAGACTTTAAAAAAAAATTCGATGAATATATGAGTAAAAAGTTACAATTTACTAAAATTGTAATACTTGCGTCACACAGTGAGGAAACAGTTAAAAAGTTATGTAATAAAATTATTTACTTAAACTCTGGAAAAATAGATAAAATTGAGTAAAAAATACTCTATCCATAATAATTTAATATTGAAAATGATTACAACTTGCGCTCTTATTATTGAGAATAAAAAAAATTTTCTCCTACAACTTAGGGATAATAAAAAAAATATACCAGAGATGAACAAGTGGGGATTTTTTGGAGGAAAAAAAGAGCGGAATGAAAGTATTATAAAATGTATAAATAGAGAAATTTTAGAGGAATTAAATTATGAAATATTTAACCCGCTTTACATTGGAAAGATTAAACATAAAAAAAATTTAATTAATATTTTTTATAAAAAGACTAGAAGAAAATCTTTTAAAATAAATGAGGGTTCTGGTTATGGTTTTTTTAAAAAATCTCAGATAATTAAAAATAATTGTAAATTAAAAGGTTCAGGTAAGAAATATTTGGTAGGGAAAAGTTCCTTAAAAGTATTTAAATATTTTATCAATAAATGTTGATTTGCTTTTTTTTAAAGTGTATTTTTTATTAGATATCAAATATCTGAGACTATTTTTTTGAATTATTTTAAAGAATTTAGTATAATTTTCTTTAATAAATTCATCAGTGAAAAAAAGAATCTTACTTTATACAGGAAATCACCACATTTCTAATGTTGGAATACAAGATTATATAAATACTTTAAACTCCTTGTTTGATAATACAGGATATGTTTTAACCATATCAACAAAAATACATAATATATTTATAAAAGATTTTTATGCCATTATTTTAATTGAAGAATTTTCAACAATATCACAACTATCTTTATCAAATTTATGTTTAAGAAAATTTAATGGAAAAAAAATATTAATTCTTACAGAGTTTATAAATGACAAAACAGAAACACTTAATTCATTTGAAAATATCTTACAAAATGAATTTTATTTTTATTTAAAGATAAAAAAACTAATAGCATTATCTTCAAGAATTTATGCTATGAATTATATTTTTTATGGCTTTTCGTATTTCGCAAAACAAATTTTAAATTTAAGATCTTTCATACTACAAAAAATACCTGGTTTTTTTTTTCAGAATTTTAATAATTCTATCCATTTTAGTATTTTTTCCAATTATAAATTTATTTAAGAAAACAAAATTTGTAAATTCAATAAGATACATAGCCGTAAAGGTTAGAAAAATTAGATTTAAAGGAGAGACAAAATGGAGAAGTTTCTTAAGACTTGGCAAAACTGAATATGAATTTGATCAATTTAAAGAAGAAATTTATATGAAAACTAGATATTTAGGTTTAACTAACATGATAAATAATTTTGACATAATTTTAACAAGTCATGATAATATATCACCAGTTAAATTGTTAAAAAAAAATATACCTGTTAGGAGGATATATTTTAGTCTGCAAAACCAAAAGATTGAGATAGACAATAAAAAAAAGATTAAGCTTAGTTTTTCAGGTTATCTCAACAAATATCGTTATGATGTTTTAAATTCAATATGCAAAGATAAAAATTCGTTTTTTGATTATGAAGAAATTGAGGAGATTATAAAATATACAAAACCTAGATTTATTAAAAAAAGATATGCTGGAAAAAATATTTGTTCAATTCATATAAAAAAATCAATAGACTGGCCATTTTCTAGTCCTACAAGATATATCAACAGTATAAATAAAAATGAGATACCTCTTATCCTTGAGAACTTTAAGGATAAAGATTCAAAATTATTAACATTAAAAAAAAGTATATTAATGATTAACAATTGGCCTGAATTAGAAAAAGAAATAAAAGAGCTTAATAAGAGGTTAGAAGAATATAAATTAATATTGAAAAACGATGAACAAAGTATAGAAAAATTATTTAATTAATTCAAATTAAATTTAAATGTTTGAACTTGTTTAAAACTAAAAAAATAGTGAATAAAAATAAAATTTTAAATATTTACAAAAAAATGCAACTTATCAGGTTGTATGATGAAAAAATTATAAAAGAATACGGAAATCAAATGATGCGTTGTCCAGTCCATTTGTCTATAGGACAGGAAGGTATTTCAGCTGGAATATTAACTGCTATGAAAAATAGAGACATTGTAATGTCTAATCATAGGGCGCATGGTCATTATTTGGCTAAAGAAGGCAATATAAGAAAAATGACATTAGAAATATTTGGAAAAAATGGTTGTGCAGGTGGGAAAGGTGGTTCAATGCATTTAATAGATATAAAAAAGAATTTTTTTGGTTCAACACCAATAGTTGCAAGTACAATTCCAATTTTAACAGGAATATCTTTTGCAGATAAAATTAAAAATATTAATGATAGAATTTCTATTATTTTTTTTGGGGATGGAGCATATGAAAGTGGTAACTTTCATGAATGTTTAAATTTTGCATCAACAAACAATTTAAAAATTTTGTTCGTTTGTGAAAATAATTTTTTTTCAGTTTATTCTCCTCTAAAAGTGAGACAACCAAAAAAAAATGCTATCTATAAAGTTGCAAATTCACATAATATCTATTCAAAATCTATAAATGGGAATAAAGCAGATGAGATATATGAAATTTCTAAATTTCTCAGAAATAAAATTATCAAAACAAGTCGACCAAGTTTTCTAGAATTAAATACTTATAGATATTATGAACATTGTGGACCCAACAGAGATGATGAACTAAATTATAGAGATTTAAAAATAACAAAAAGTTGGGAAAAAAAATGTCCTATCAATTATTTTGATAAAAAATTTCCAAAATATGAAAAGGATTTTTTAAAAATAAAAATAAAATTATCAAAACAGATTAGTCATATTTTCAATATTACAAAAAATGAAAAATATCCTTTAAAAAATAAATTATTTACTAATTTATATGCAAAATAAAAAAAATATAACATTTGCAGAAGCTATTGATAAAACATTTTATAAAATTTTTAAGAATAATAAAAATGCAATTATTATAGGATTAGGTGTAAATGACCCTAAAGCTATATTTGGAACAACCAAGACAATAAATGAAAAGTTTCCCAAAAGAGTTTTAGATATGCCTTTATCAGAAAATTCTATGACAGGGGTGGTTACTGGCGCATCCTTAAATGGCTTAAGACCAATTTTAGTACACCAAAGATTAGATTTTGCTCTTCTAAGTATGGAACAAATTATTAATCAAGCTGCAAAATGGTTTTATATGTTTGATGGAAAAAAAAGTGTACCAATTATAATTAGAATGATTGTTGGAAGAGGTTGGGGACAGGGCCCACAGCACTCTCAAAGTTTGCAATCTATTTTTTCACATATACCAGGTCTTAAAGTAGTTATGCCATCTACCGTTGAAAGTGCTCAAAATTTGTTATCAGCATCATTCTACGAAAACAATCCAGTAATTTTTATAGAACATAGATGGTTACATAATATTCAAGGAAAAGAAATTTTTATCAATAATAAGGAAAAAATTGGTAAATCAAAAATACTTAAGAAAGGCAAAGATATAACGATCATTTCAAGTTCTTATATGACAATTGAGTCTCTTCGAATTCTCAAATATTTAAATGAATACAAGATTGATGCCGAATTAATTGACTTGCAGACCATTTCGCCATTAGACAATAAAACAATAGAACAGTCTGTTAATAAAACAGGAAAGTGTTTAGTTTTAGATACAGGCCATAAAAGTTTTGGAGTATCAGCAGAAATTATTTCAAATATAATTGAAAATTGTTATGTAAATCTGAAAACTAAACCTATGAGAATAGCTAATCCAGATTATCCAGTTCCAACTTCATTTTCACTTTCAAAACACTATTATCCGTCAAAATATCAAATTTTTGAGAGCATATTAAAAATTTTAAAAATTAAAAAAAAACCTCCCAGGGTATTAATTTCAAAAGATAAGTTTCAAGATCAACCATTTGAAGGTTTTACTGGACCTTTCTAGTATTTAAGACAACAACGTTTTTATAGATTTATAAAATTTTTCTTCAGATACAATTTCTCTATTCGCAAAAGTTTGACTATGTATAGCAGCAGACAAATGACTAAGTAATAATTTTTCTTCTGTAGAATAACTTTTTAAATAATTTAAAACAGTAAAGTAAGAAAAGAAGACATCTCCCGACCCAATAGAGTCGACAAAATTTTGAATTTCGAAACTTTCAACAAATTTTATTGTTTTTCCAGCTTTTAAATAACACCCATTTTTGCCCGAGGTAACAATAAATTTTTTATAAGGAAAACTATTATTTTTTAAAAGCTTTTCAATATTCTCATTTTCATTTTCTAGTGATAATCTAAATTCATCTTCATCACACGTCAACACATCAGCATTTTTATATTTTGTGTACTTATTAAATCCAAAATTTGAGGAATTAGTTTGACAATTGATAATTTTAAATATTTTAGATTTATTTATAAAATCAAGAATTTTACCTTTAAAAATTCCATGGCCAAAGTCACATATCACAATAGCATCATAATTTTTGATTATTTTTTTTAGATAATTTATAATTTTAAAATTATCTAATTTATTTAGTTCAATTTTATCATTTCTATTTTCTTGGAAAATTTTTGTTAGATTGTAAAAATCAACATATCTATTTTTATAAATCAAACTATTATTTTTAACAATAATTTTCTTTGTATCTTTTGGAATATATCTGTTATTTTTTTCATCAACAGAGCAAAGATTTAAAAAATCCGCATTTTTAAAATATTGTTTTATATTTTTATAAATAAAAAATGATCCTCCTAGTTGACTTTCTTTATTTATATATCTGGTTGAAATAATATTATTTTTTCTTGATTTTCCTAAGCTTTTAACGAATGTAAATTGATCAATTATTTGATCTCCAAATATTAAAACCTTTTTTTTTTTCAAATTTTTTATATCCTCTATTAAATTTTTTAATTTTAAAGATTTTATTATTTTTAGATGATTTTTTTTCTGATTATTTAAATTTTCATTTATAAGCTTAGATGAAGAAAACAATATTTCTTTAAGAATTAAAAATTTACCTCCATTCCTTTTTGTAGCTTTAATTTCTTCTTGTAAATTTTTATCTGTCTTTTTTACTTTCTTGTAATCATTTCCTTTAATATAAAAGTTTGGTTTTACTTTGGAAATGATACTTTTTGCATTTTCAGACTCGCTTATGGCGACATAATCAACACAATCGATTTGTTCAATAAATTCCATTCTTAGCTTTTCATCAAAGTATGGTCGACTTGGACCCTTATTTACGTAATGATTAGAAGTCACTGATACAATGAGAATATTTCCATAACTTTTTGCTTTTTTAAAATATTTTATATGACCTATATGCAAAAGATCAAATACACCATGAACTAATACTATT
>MDSW01126708.1_pt1 | contig 14286 bp, 18 predicted proteins | sample 811171 | NCBI WGS metagenome assembly MDSW01 (sample SAMN05326641, study PRJNA326480) | marine metagenome | isolation source: seawater | place: Atlantic Ocean: North West | collected 2012 | reverse complement strand
TGAGCAGCAATTTGATAAACAGAATCTCCAGAAGTATATAAAATAAGCTCTTTTGTTTCTAAATGTTGTTCACCAAGTTTTTCAATTATCTCAGTTCCGGATGCATGGATATTACCAATAAATTTGCAGTTAGCTTCTTTTTGTATTTGGTCGTTTAATTCTGATGGAAAACCTTTAGGAAATGTTTGAAATTCTTTTTTTGTTATAAGTCCGGCTAATTCCCAATGTCCAGTTGTTGAATCATTTCCAATAGATAATTCTGATAACCTTCCGACTGTTCCTATATGCTTAGTTTCCATTCCTTTAACATTGGTAATTTTTCCAAATCCTAATTTGTTGAAATTTGGTAAGTTTACTCCATCAACATACTTTGCTACATTACCAAGCGTATTGGTTCCTTCATCACCATATTCTTTTGCATCAGGGGCTTCACCAACACCTAGAGAATCAATTACAACTAAGAAACATCTTTTCATTAGGTTGTTCCGAAAAGCCTGTCTCCCATATCGCCTAGTCCAGGAACTATGTACCAATTTTCATTAAGCTTTTCATCGATATTTGCAGTTACTAATGTTATATCATCATGCTCTTTTTCTAACCTGGTAATTCCTTCGGGTGAAGAAATTACTGTGAGGGCAATGATACTTTTAGGACTATGTTCTTTAACTTTATCTATTGCAAATGATAATGACCCACCTGTAGCAAGCATTGGTTCAAGAATAAATACATTTTTATTTTCAAGATTTGGTAAATTTTCGTAATAATACTCCGGAGTTGCTGTTTCCTCATTACGCTGAACTCCTATGTATCCAAATGAAGTATCTGGTAGTAAATTTTTCACACCATCAACTAGACCAAGTCCTGCTCTTAGGACAGCTATAGCTACGTTTTCATTTTCTATTTCAAAACCCTTAGTTTTTGTTAATGGAGTTTCAATTGTTTTATTTTTTGTTGATATATTCTTAGTACCTTCGATAAATAATAAGTAAGATAATTTTGAAGAGTATTCTCTAAAATTTTCAAAGTTTGTTTCTTTATCTCTAATAATTGTTAAATAGTGATCTTTAAGTGGATGAGATATTTCAATTATTTGCATCAAAATCAGATTAGCAAAACATTAAATCTTTTCTAGTTATTTTTATGAAGAAGTTAATCTAATTAAAGTACATTTTATGTTTTACATCATGTAATATAATGTATTGCTATTTAAATAAAGGAATTTAATGCCTGTAAGAATAAGACTTGCTCAAAGAGGTAAGAAAAAAAATAGAACATTTAGGGTTATTGTCGCTGACTCTAGGTCACCTAGAGATGGTAAATTTATAGAAGACTTAGGATATTATGATCCACATCATAATCCATCAATGGTTGAAATTGATGTAGATAAAGCAGTATCTTGGCTTGATAAAGGCGCACAACCTTCAGAAAGAGCACAAAAAATATTAGAAATTTCTGGAGCATGGGCGCAATGGCGTTCTACTAAAGGTGAAGTGGTTTCCATTCCACAAGCTCCAGAAGAAAAAATTAAAAGTAGTTCTAAAGCAAATAATAAACAGCAAGATGAAAATTTGGATGAAGAGGTTAATAATGACTCATCAGAAGAAGCTTCTAGTAAGGAAGAAGAATAATGGCATCTGGAACAATTGTTAAAAATGTTGTTGAGTATATTGTTAATCAAATTGTCGAAGATACTAAATCTGTAAAAGTTGATGTTGCAGACTCTGATGATGAAAATGTAACAATAGAAGTTAGAACCTCACCTGATGACATGGGAAGAGTTATTGGTAAAAGAGGAAGAGTCGCAAGAGCAATTAGAACTGTAGCACAAGCTGCAGCTGATGAAGAGGGATTACAATCCTCTGTAGAATTTATTGACTAATCATAATTTATTTCTTGTAGGCAAATTAGGCAAACCACACTCTTTAAAAGGGTATCAGTATATAAATATTGAATATTTTTTTCGTAACTTTGATTTAAAAAACACTCAATTTTTAATTGATGGTAAAGATTTTGTAGTCGAAGATTTTAAAACACATTTAAAGAATAGAAATTTGATTAAGTTTTACTCCTATGATTCTATTGAGTCAATTAATAAATTAAGAAACAAAACAGTCAAAATTAGTAGTGATGAAACTAATTTATTTATTAATGAAGAAAATTTGCCATGGCCGGGCTTTTTTATTGGTCATGAATTAAAGAAGGATAATTATAATTTAGAAAGTTATGAAGTTCTAGATAATATTTACTTTTGCAAAATTAATGGTATTGAAATGAGCGTTCCGTACAACAGTAATTTTTTTACTTTTAATGACGGTGAATTATCTTTATTGGATAGTAGTTTAACTGTTTAACCATTCAAATAATTTTATACTTACAGGATCTTCTAGCATATTTTCAGGATGCCACTGGACTCCTATTGCATCCCAGTTATTTGTAAGTTCAATTCCCTCAATAACTCCATCTGGAGATTTAGCAGTTATTTTTAAGTCTTGACCTAGGTCGTTTATAGCTTGGTGATGAATTGAATTAACTTTTATTTCATTTTCTCGAATTATTGAATACAACTTAGAATTACTCTCTATATTTACATCGTGGACATGCGAACGAGCATCTTTGAAAGGCTTTTCATGGTCAACTTCAGTAAACCCATTATCTTTTAGATCTTGATAAAGTGAACCACCTTTATAGATATTAAGTAATTGATGTCCTCTGCAAATAGCAAGAGTTTTAACATTATTCTCTTCTGCAGATTTAAGCATTGCCAATTCTGTATGATCTCTATGGTCTGAAATTCTTATGGTTTTCTCTATCTTCTCTTCTCCATAAGTCTTTGGGTTAATGTCACCACCACCTGAAATTACAATTGCATCAAATTTTGATACGTCTACTGTTTTTGAGTTTGCATGAGGTCCAAAAATTACAGCATTATTTCCTAAAATGTTGCATGCTTTAACAAAATCGTTATTTATAACAACACACGATATATTACCGGGGGCCATTTCTACATCTTTTAAGCCGGTAGATATTCCTATTAATTTACTCATGGACAAAGATACACTGAACTTCTACACAAACATTTAATGGTAAACTTGCTACACCTACCGCTGAACGTGTCGATTTTTCACTAAAAAATTCTGATAATTTATCTGTAAATCCGTTTAAGACATTTGCATGGTCTGTAAACCCTTCATTTGCATTTACAAAACCAATTACATTAACAGGTTGAAGGTTTTCAATAGATCCGTGTTTTTTAATTGTTGCTAATGTTAGTTCAGCACATAGTTCAGCAGCTTTGTAGCCATCATCAATTGAAACTTCAGATGGTATTTTTCCTATAAATTTTTTTTGTTCTGTAATAGGCACATGTCCTGATGTATAGACATAGTTACCAATTTTCTTATAAGTAACATAATTACCAATTGCTTCTGGAGCTATTGGTAAATCTTTACTCATTATTTAAGAGATTTCCAATAAGATCTACAACTCTATTCGAATATCCCCACTCGTTGTCATACCAGCAGACTACTTTAATATGATTCCCATCTAATAATTGTGTTGATGAAGCGTCATAAATGCTTGAATGTGGATTATTTAAAATATCAGTCGATACAAGAGGAACTTCAGAATACTCTAAAATACCCTTGAGCTCATTATCTGCAGCCTGCTTCACAGCTTTATTTACATCCTCTATTGAAACATTTTTTTCTAACTCAACTACTAAATCAACAACACTTCCATCTGGTACAGGAACCCTCATAGCCATTCCATCTAATTTTCCATTTAAATCAGGTAAAACCATACCAACAGCTTTGGCTGCACCTGTTGATGTAGGAATAATATTTTGTGTAGCACTTCGACCTCTTCTAAAATCACTGTGTGTCGTTTCAGCTAATGCTTGGTCATTAGTGTAAGCATGCACTGTAGTCATAAGACCAGATTTGATTCCAAAATTATCATCTAGTACTTTAGCTATTGGGGCTAGGCAATTAGTAGTACAGGATGCATTTGAAACAATTTTATCATCTGGTTTTAAGTCTTCGTCATTTACACCTAGAACTATAGTTGCATCGATTTCATCTTTAGGTGGAACGGTAAGTAATACTTTTTTAGCACCAGCAGCTAGATGCTTATTTAGTGATTCATTATCTCTAAAAATTCCTGTTGATTCAATGACAACATCTATATCTAATTCGCTCCATGGAAGTTCAGCTGGATTTTTTATTGAAGTAAGCTTAATTACTCTATCTCCAACTAAAAGTTTGTCTCCATCAACTCTTACATCACTTTCTAAAATACCCATTACAGAATCGTGTTTTAGAAGATATGCAAGATTCTCATAGTTACCAAGATCATTAATGGCAACAATATTGACATCTGAATCGTTCTCAACAATTATTCTTAATATAGAACGTCCAATTCTTCCAAAACCGTTTATGGCAACATTACCCATTTACAACACCTGTCCAAGCTTTTTAATAGTATCGATGATTCTAGCTGCATAACCCCACCCATTATCAAACCATACAATGAGTTTAATTTTTTTATTATTTATACCCATTGTAGCTAATCCATCTACGAGCCCAGATAGCGTACTTCTTACAACATCAGATGAAACAATTGGATCATAGGTTATTCCAATAATATCTTTCAAGTCTGAATCCGAAGCTTTTTCAATTATTTTATTAATGTCCTCAATGCTACATTCTTTCGTAATATCTACTGTTAGATCTACTGTGCTTCCATCAGGAATTGGAACAGTCATTGAAGAAGAAGCAATTTTATTTTTAATAAAAGGAAGAACATTTGTTACTACATCAGATGATTTTGTAATACTTGGTATGATATTTTCACCAGCTGCTCTGTTAAGCCTAAAACCTTCACCCGCAACATCGGCTAATCGATTTGAATTTGAGTAACCATGTATAGTTGTCAGGAATGCTCTTTCAACTCCTAATTCATTATGTAGAACTTTAAGAATAGGAGCTACTGCATTAGCTGTATTAGAACCGAGGGAAAATGAACTGGAGTTCATATCTATACTGTCATCATTTGCACCAGGTACATATATTTGTATATCTTCAAAGTTTTCCGGAGTAGATGCAACAATAACTTTTTTACAACCTTTAGATAAATGCTCTTCAACTTCATTTTTTGTTTTAGGTTTACCGGTAGCAAGAATTACGATATCAGTATTTAATTCAGCCCAATTTGCTTCATCACCATTTTTCCAAGAATTAAATAGTATTTCTTTTCCGTTAACGATAATTCCTGTTTCTGATTCTTCAATTTTGGCATCAAGTTTTCCATATATTGAGTCGTATTTTAACAAGTAAATTAAATTTGCTTTATCAGCAGTATCAGAGATAGAAACAATATTTATGGCTTCATCACCTAACGTTTGTCTAAATAGGTCTCTACCTATTCTTCCAAACCCAACTAATGAAATATTTGTCATCAACCCTCACAAGATTATTGAATAATTGTTGTTACAATCAACTAATAATATACCTTAAAACAATAATTTATGACAGATTTAACAAGAAATATTAATAATTCAATATTTGGATCTATCTCTACTGATGAACTTCTTGCTGAAGCTTTTGAGAAAAAAAAGGAATACTTTGGCAACAACATAACATATAGCCCTAAAGTATTTATTCCATTAACAACCATGTGTAGAGATAATTGTGGGTATTGTACATTTGTAAAATCACCTAAAGAGGGTGGAACTTATTTAAATCAAGATGAGGTTAATTCTATAGCAAAAGCCGGTGATGATACGGGTTGCTATGAAGCTTTATTTACTTTAGGCGATAAACCAGAACTTAAATGGGATTATGCTTTAACCCAACTTGAGGAATTAGGTTATTCCTCAACTCATGAGTATCTAGTTAGCTCAATGAAGAATGTAAATGAAAAATATAATCTATTTCCTCATGCAAATCCTGGTTTGATGACCCAACTAGAAATTAAAGAATTAAAAAAATACTCACCATCTGGTGGAATTATGATTGAATCATTTTCTAAAAATATTTATGACAAAGGAAAAGCTCATTACAAAACAAATACTAAATACATCGATTTAAGGTTAGAAACCCTCAATAATGCTTTTATAGAAAAGTATCCTGTTACAACTGGATTACTACTTGGTTTAACTTCTACAAAAGATGAAATTATAAATGATATATCAAATTTAATTAGTTATTTAAATGAGAACTTAGCAATACAGGAAGTAATACTTCAAAATTTTAGAGCAAAGAAAAACACATTAATGAGAAATAGTTCAGAAATAACAAACGATTTATTTTTAAGAATCATTGCAACTACTAGAATTTATGCACCTTCACATATTTCTCTTCAAGTTCCACCGAATCTTTCACCAGATATAATGAAATTTTTAAAAAGTGGTATTAATGATTTAGGTGGAATATCACCATTAACAATAGACTGGGTTAATCCAGATCATTTATGGCCAAATATTAAAAAATTAGAATTAGATATTTCAAGCACAGGACAAGTACTTAAAAAGAGGCTTCCTGTTTACCCTGAATTCATAAAAAAAGAATGGTTAAATAGTAAAATATTTGAAAAAGTTAATAATATTATTGATACAGATGGATACCCAAGAGAAACAAATGAATCATAATATTTCATTTCTGAGAATAAGGCCGTGCGATAACGATAATGAAATATATTTAAATTCTAGAAAAAAAGAGGGAACTTCAGGATTCTTATTAAAAGAAGAATTAAATCTCGACATAAACGAAATACATAAAAAGGGATTTCAAACTTTATCAAGAGATTTAGAAATTAATTCTGATGGCTGGTTAATTAAAGATAGTAACTGGAAAAAATTTCAAGAAATCAACCCAAAAAGATTAATTTACTTATATAAAGACAACAAAGAAAGTGCGCTTGAAATTATAGATAGATTGAGCCCTTACACAATCTTGATATCTAAAACATCAGATTTAGATTTTATTAAATCTATTAATACAAAAGTAAAATTCATGACTTCTGTATATGTAGACACAGTTGAAGATGCAATTAAATTTATTGATAGTGGAGTATCAGATCTTTTGCTTAGAGATTGGAGTTCTGAACAAATTGAAGAGTTACAAGGTGTTGAAAGGTTAAATGTCTATGAAAGAACTCTTCTATCACCTATTTTTTCAATTGATGAGGCTCGAGATGAATTCGATAAAGAGAGATATTTCAGATATTTGAATACTAGAAATGTTAGGGGGTTTAGAAGAGAAAAAACAGAATGGTCACCTGGTAGCGGTAAAAATATCCCAAAATTAAACAATTTTGTATTTAATAATAAAAGCCAAATAAATCATTCAGATATTGATCTAATTCTAAAAAGCGTACTAGATGGTTATCAAATATCAGATGAAGAACTAAAACTACTTTTTAAAACAGCCGGTGAAAAAATAAATGATATAGCGAATGTTGCTAATGAGTTAAATTTTCTGAAGAATGGAAATAATGTATCTTACGTAATCAATCGAAATATAAATTACACAAATCAGTGTTATTATAAATGCGGTTTTTGTGGATTTTCAAAAGGGCCAAACAGTTTGAATCTTAAAGAAAAACCATATTCTATAGATATTGAAGAGGTTGTAGCTAGGTCTACTGAGGCTTATAGTATGGGTGCATCGGAGGTTTGTTTACAGGGAGGAATACATCCCGAATATACTGGTGAGTTTTATTTAAAAATGGTTAGAGATATCAAAAAGTCAGTTCCTGAGATGCATATTCATGGTTTTACTCCTCTAGAAATATGGCAGGGTGCAGAAACAATTAACATGGATATAGAAGGATATTTAAAACTACTTAAAACTGCCGGGCTTAATACTTTGCCTGGCACAGCCGCTGAGATACTTGATGACAGAGTAAGAAAATATTTATGTCCTGATAAAATTACATCTGCTCAATGGGCTTATGTAATGGAAGTTGCACATAGTTTAGGAATAAAATCTACAGCAACAATTATGTTTGGTCATATAGACGATATCGATTCATGGGTAAATCATTTCTCATTAATTAAAAATATACAAAATAAAACAGGAGGATTTACAGAAGTAGTACCACTTCCATTTGTTCATATGGGGTCGCCAATATACTTACAAGGTAAAAGTATGCCTGGCCCAACTTGGGATGAAGTAGTACTTATACATGCTCTCGCCCGGATTTATTTTTCAAATATAATTGATAATATTCAAGCTAGTTGGGTTAAGTTAGGACATGATGGCGCTGGAAAACTTCTTCACGCCGGAGTGAATGATCTCGGAGGTACTCTTATTAATGAAAATATAAGTAGGGCATCTGGTGCTGATCATGGTCAAGAGACAACAGAAGATGAATTTATTCAAATTATAGAATCGAATAATAAAAATCCTGTTTTAAGGAATACTCTTTATACAAATTTTAAAGAAACTAAAAGTACTTTAGAAAATAGATGAATTTATTTAATGTAATTACACTTTTTCCTAATCTTATTGAAGAATGGAAAAATAGCGGCATTATTCATCAAGCTTTAAAAAATAACATAATAGAAATCAACTCAATAAATCTAAGAGATTATGGTATTGGTACCTATAAACAAGTTGATGATGCTCCATATGGGGGAGGTCCAGGTATGGTTTTAATGCCTGAACCATTGGACAGTGCAATAAATTCAACAAATGTAACTGTTAATGTTTTTTTAACCCCCTCAGGCACACAGTTAGATGAATCAATGATTAATGAATTACTTGAGTTTGACTCTATTAATTTAATATGTGGACGGTATGAGGGATTTGATCAGAGAATTTTAGACTTACACTCTGATTATGAAGTTTCTGTTGGGAAATCAGTCGTTTCAGGGGGTGAAGTTCCTGCAATGTATTTGCTAGAAGCATTAATTAGAAAAATTCCAAATGTATTAGGAAATCCAGAATCTCTAATTAATGAGACTTTTACAGATAACAAAGTAGATTATCCCGTTTACACAAGACCTGAAACATATAAAGATCTAGAAGTTCCTGATGTACTTTTATCAGGTAATCACCAAAAAATAAATGAGTGGAAAAAGAATAATTTAAAAGACATATAAACTTAACTTACTTATATAATTCTCAACTGGAGTAACTATGGACTTAATTAAAAGCATTGAAAATGACTATTTAAAAGAAGATTTACCTTCATTCAATTCCGGTGACAGCATAAAAGTGAATGTAAAAGTTTCTGAAGGTAATAGAGAAAGAATCCAGTCATTTGAAGGTGTAATTATTGCAATAAATGGTGTAGGTGTAAATAAAACTATAACCGTAAGAAAGCTCTCATTTGGCGTTGGGGTTGAAAGAATATTCCCAGTTCATGCACCGATAGTTGATTCAATTGAAGTTATTAGAAAAGGTAAAGTTAGACGATCTAAGCTTTATTATCTTCGTGAACGTGTCGGTAAATCTGCAAAAATAAAAGAAGATCGAAATTAAACTTACCTCATTATAAAAAAATTTTTTAAAACATTATTTACGATAACTTTGGCTGTTTTGGCAGCTACATTAGTTAGAACTTTTTTAATTCAGATCTACTACATTCCTTCTTCATCTATGGAGCCAACATTACAAATTGATGATAGAGTTTTAGTTCTAAAAAATACCTTTATTGAAACTGATATCTCTTCAGGAGATGTGGTTGTTTTCTATAGTCCGCAGACAGTATTTAAAGATGATTACATTGAAGAGTTTGTTGAATCAATTCAAATCTGGAAACTAACAAATAATGATACATATTTAAACACGGCGTTAATAAAAAGAGTTGTTGCAAGCAGTGGTGATGAAGTAATTATTAAAGAATCTGGAGAAGTTTATGTAAATGGAAATAGATTTACAGTTTTAAACATAAATGAAGGAAGATATTTTAAGGAACAAACATATATTGTTCCAACAAATGAAATATTTGTTCTTGGCGATAATAGAGTAAATAGTCAAGATTCTAGATATATCGGAACAATTCCTAATAAAAATATTGTAGGTAAAGCAATATATGTGGTTTTTCCATTCGATAACTTTAAAAATATCGATGATTGAAGATAATATATGGGAAAAGGACCCTGAAAAATACATTATAGGATCTGATGAAGTTGGCAGAGGATCTTTTGCTGGACCTATTTGTGCCTCAGCTGTAAAAATAAACTACAATCAACTTTATTTGCTCGGTAGTGTTAAAGACTCAAAAAAATTAAGCCCAAAAAAAAGAGAAGAAATATTTGAAATAGTTTTGGAAAACAATATTGAATACTCTTTCGAAGAAGCTTCAAATACATACATTGATAATTTTGGTATAAAAAATGCTAATGAAAAAGTATTGAATGATTCAATCTCAAGTCTATACACAGGAGCTGAAATTGTTTATGTAGATCATTTTAAAATTAAAAATTTTAATGCTGTCTCAATTGTAAGGGGAGAGGACAATTGTCGAGCAATTGCTTTAGCTAGTATTATTGCCAAAGTATTAAGAGATAAACTTATGGTTGATTTCTCAAAAGATTTTCCTGAATACTTTCTTGAAAAAAATAAGGGATATGGAACTAAAGAACATAGGCAGGCAATATTTGATTATGGAATGTCAAAGATACACAGAAAGTCTTTTAGTTTAAAGCCCATGTAATAACGATAACCGTCAGTATTAGAGCTGCAATGATATTCAAGTAATCAGTTTTGTTTGCTTTGTAAGGTTTATTTGGATCAAATCCCATACTTACATTCTAAATTAAAATATATTAAACTCTAAATATGGTTTTAGAAACACAAAGTATTAACAATACAAAATTAATTCAATTTAATGATAAAGAATCGTTAAACGCAGTAGGTGCTGATGATTGGAAAGCATTAAAAGAAGAAATAGAATCTTTCGAAAGAAGCGAACTTAAGTATCTTGTCATAAAGCATATAAATGGAAATTATTCAGCTGGTGCTCAACTAGGTGAAAATATAAATGCATTAATGGAAGATGTATCAAATGCGGCTGAAGCATTATGGAATTGTAAAAAGCCAGTCATATCTCTTGTAGATGGAATTGCAGCTGGTGCGGGTTCCAATATGATGTTATTGAGTGATTTCATAATTGCTACTCCAGAAACTAGATTTATAGAAGTATTTGTAAGGAGAGGCTTAGTTGTTGATTTTGGTGGATCATGGGTACTTCCTAGAATTATTGGTATTCAAAAAGCAAAATCATTAATGATGACATCAAATGAAATTAATGGAGATGAGTTAAATAACTTAGGTATTCTTTATAAGTTGTGTAAAAGTGAAGATATGGATGATGAATTCAATTCTTTAATTGAGTCTTTAGATAAACAAAGTTTTATTTCCATATGCATGGTTAAACAACAAATTAGAGAGGGTTTAGATAAAACATTTACTGAATCTCTTGATTTAGAAACAATAAACCAAAACAAAAGGTTTCTACACTCAGACGCTGCAGAGGGAATGGCCGCATTTCTTGAAAAAAGAGCTCCGAATTATAAAAATACATTAGATGAATAATAAAAATTTATAATTATTCATTTATATGTATTCTTATGCAATAATCAATACGTAAGATAACGGAGGTTTAATTGAAAAATAAGAAATCACTCCTATTAATTTTTGTTCTCGCATTAGTTGCGACTGCCTGTGGTGGTGGCTCAGCAACCCCTTGTGATGAAGTAGAAATTACAACTGGAGAAAATGGTTTACCAGATCTTGATGGATGTGAGTTCACATTTGCTGTTGAGAATGCTTATTTACCATTTAACTATATTGATGCAGCTGATGGAGAAGCAAAAGGTTGGGACTATGATGTCTTTAATCATATGGGCGAATTAATGAATTTCGTACCAGTTTATGTTCCAGCAGCATGGGATGGAATGATTCAAGCTGTTGCTGATGGTCAATTCATGGTCGCAGGTGATGGAATCACTATAACCGCTGAAAGAGATGAAATTATTGATTTTTCAGATGGATATATTAATTTAGCGCAAAGAGTACTTGTAGCATCGGGCAACACTGATATTACAAGTATTGATGATCTCAAAAATGGCGACTATACAGTAGCTACTCAAAAAGGTACAACAAACTATGAGTTTGCAGTTTCTGAGCTTGGTGAAGATAAAGTTAAAGCTTTTGATGACTTCAACTTTGCTATCCAAGCCGTTATCTCTGGTGATGCAGATGCATCAATCATTGATGAAACAGCTGGATTAGGATACATGGGAGCTAATAAAGACCAAGTAAAATTGGTTGGTGGCGATCTAACTTCAGAACAACTTGGTTTCGCATTTCCTAATGGAAGCGCATTAGTTGATGTAGTTAATCAAGGATTAGCAGCTATGAAAGACAGTGGAAAATTAGCAGAAATTAATGCTAAGTTTTTCTCACCTGACTTTTCAGTAACTTATGATGATATCGCTGAATGTGATGAAAACATTCCAGAAGAATATCTACCAGAGGACTGCGAAGTTTAAGTAAGAAACTACTTAATATATAAATTTGTAATAGGCACGGAATTCCGTGCCTATTGCTTTATTATGGGTACAAATGAAATTAAAAAATCTATTTAAACCAGATAATTGGTGGATTCTAATTTTAAGTGGCGTAATAGCTTATATGCTATTCATGATTTATTCTGAACCAGAATACAACAAGGCATTTAACTTTATACTTCCAGGCCTTGCAATAACTTTTTTATCAACCATTATTTCATTTATAGTTGCACTATTTGTTGGTTTAATTTCAGGTATTGGAAGAATATCTAAAAATAAATTTGCAAGTACTATTTCTAGAACATACATTGAATTTATTAGGGGTGTTCCCGTTCTTATACTAATTTTTACAATCGCTTTTGTTGTTGTAGTTAGAGGAGCTGAATTTTTCAATATTAACAATGGTAATGTACCAATGTTAGTCAGAGCAATTATTGCACTTTCTGTCTTTTATGGAGCGTATATAGCTGAAGTTTTTAGAGCTGGAATTGAATCTGTTCCAAAAGGTCAAAGAGAGGGTGGTTCATCATTAGGACTATCCGAAAGACAAGTTATGCGTTACATTGTCTTGCCTCAAGCCTTTCGCAATATGCTTCCGGCTCTAGGAAATGATTTCATTTCTATGATGAAGGATTCATCATTGTTGTCAGTATTAGCTGTTGAGGATCTTACATACAGAGGAAGACTTTACTCTGGCAGTACATTTAGATTCGCTGAGACGTATCTAGTACTTACTGTAATGTATTTAATTATTACACTCATTCTGTCAGGACTACAGAGAAGACTTGAGAAAAGACTTGAATCTAAATAACAAGAACAATCAAGAGGAGATTTTGAATCAATATTTAGATTCACTCCAGAAAATAAAAAATTATTCACCCAACACAATTAAGTCATACAAAAATGATATTCAACAATATTTAAATGAAGATATTACTTTGGGTGAATTTGCTGAGTATTTAAAAATATGTTCCAAGAAGGAATACACAAAATCAACAATTAATAGAAAAATTACATCAATTAATACATTTTTAAATTGGTGTATTGAAAAAAAATATTTTGACAACACCGCTCTCAAGTCTGTTAGAAGTTTAAAAAATGAAAAAAAACTGCCAAATATACTTTCAGCTAATTACATAAATGAATTATTAGATGGATTACCAATTAAAGATGACAAAGACATAAGAGATAAAGCAATTCTTGAACTTATGTACTCTTCGGGTTTAAGAGTTAGTGAGGTAAGTGACCTAACACTTAATGATATAAAAAAAAATAGATCTGTAAAAGTAATTGGTAAAGGAAATAAAGAAAGGGTTCTACCTTTAACTTCAAGAGCTTATGAAGCGATAAACAGCTATATTAAATATTCAAGAAAAATATTTATAAATCAAAAATCATATTCTTACATATTTCTTGGCGTAAGAGGAGGAAAGCTTAGTGATAGGGAAATCAGAAGGATTGTCAAACTTAGAGTTGGAACGTTCCCACATAGCTTACGACATACTTTTGCGACGCACTTACTAGATGGTGGTGCAGACTTAAGGATAGTTCAAGAACTTCTTGGCCATAATGACCCTAGTACAACTCAAATTTATACACATGTTTCGAAAAAGCAGATGAAAAAAAAATATGAACAATCTCATCCTAGGGGTTGAATAATACTGCATTGGTATTAGAATTTTATTGAAAATAGACACCACATTTACAAGTTTCCTTGGTGAACGAAAGTTTGGAAACCGCTTAGGCAAGAAATGTGGGATGAATTA
>MDSW01073630.1_pt1 | contig 14287 bp, 17 predicted proteins | sample 811171 | NCBI WGS metagenome assembly MDSW01 (sample SAMN05326641, study PRJNA326480) | marine metagenome | isolation source: seawater | place: Atlantic Ocean: North West | collected 2012 | reverse complement strand
ATGGTACTTGCGGGTTACCCTGCTGGGAGAGTAGGTCATGGCCAAGAGTAATGTGCATAAGTTATGATATTAAGAACTAATTAAAAAAAGAAAAAAGTAGTATAATTTTATTATATAACTTTTTGGGAGAAAGGAAAATATGGCAAATAACGATAATGATGTCATTAATATGATTAATGAAAATGAAAAAAATGTTGTGACATTTTCAAAAGCAGTATTAATTACATTATCAGGAATGTCGACTCCGGTAACAAATTTAGGCACATTTCAAAAAAAAGAAGATTTGGCAGTTCCGTATTCCACAATTAAAGTTTCAAAAGACGGGTATCAAAAAGGGTGCCGAGAAGTAGTGTATAAGTCGAGTGAGCGGCCAGATGCTATTTCAAGTGTACAGCTTTCATTAGAGTTATGGGGATTTGATACTTATTTAGATTATCTTTATACAGTATGCGAACTGGGATTTTTAGAAAGTTTAGTGCCGGTTATTAACTTAGGGTTTTTAAAACCAGAGGAAATACAAGCCCTAACAGAAGTCGCTGCATTGATTAAGGTTCCATTAGATACGATGGATGATTATGTAAATGAAGTGCATTACAAGCAAGATAAGAAAGGTCGGGTTGAACGACGGTTAAGAAATTTAGAATGGGCAGGTAAGATAGGTTTTCCCACTGTAACAGGGTTTGTTGTGGGTCGTAAAGACTCATCCTCTAATCATAAAGAATGGTTAAAGTATATTGCAAAAATGCATCAAAAGTATGGAATGATTCATGAGGTTGTCCTTCATAACTTTTGTCCTGTAGAGGGCATTTCATCAAAACAATATGACCCCCCTTCTGAAAAAGAAATGCTTGCAGCGGTAGAGCTAGCACAAAGTATTTTACCAGAAGACATTCCTATTATTGTGCCACTCGCATTAAACCCTAATATCAAGCCATTTTTAAAAATAGGGATTAGAAATCTGGGGAGTATTTTTTGTGAATATAGTACATTAATGAAAACCTATCCAGATGTTGATATAACAAATGTATTTCAAATACTTGATTCAATGCAACTGACCCCTCAGCAGCGTTTTCCACTACGCAGAGATTTTGTGTATGAAGGAAAATATTCTAAAAAATTAGGGCAGATATTTGACCCGTATCGATATAAACTCAAAAAAAGTATCCAAGAAAAAATGAAAGAAACAAAAGCATAATTAATGAGTTTAGAATTAGAAGGGTCACATTCGCATCAGTCTGAATCTTTTTTACCACATCATTCTGCTCAATCACAAGATTACCATGAGGTTTCGTTTTCTTCAGTTTTAAAAGAAGAAGTAAAAATCGACAAAATACATTTTATTAAAGTAGGAAATGAAAAATATCGAGCCGTTTCTACGGATCAGAAAAATGAGTTAACTCACGATCGTCATGATATTTATACGCCTGATTTGGATCATAAAGAGACAGAAAATGCGAGTAATGAAAATAATAGCCCCTATCATAATATATGGGTTCAATTAAGCCCGCTTAATCAACAAAAAGTGGTGGATCAATTATCAGAAACAGTACAGTCTTTTATTCAAGAAACAGTAAAAGTACTTAAGACAATCCAATTAAATGGAACTAAAAGCTTTATCTTTAAGTTTGAAAAAATTAACCTCCATATTAAGTTGCGCTTAATTAACAATAAACTGATTATTATCATTTATACAGGAGCAGAAAAATTAGTTCAAAAATTATATGATTCCAAAATACAACAAAAATTATATCAGCAGCTACAAGTTAGTTTTTCAGATTTAGAGATTGAAATGCATATCCAAAAGTATCATCAAGATGAGGATTGTGACACAGAGAGTGGATCACAAAAAGATAATACGCCCTCCGATGAGAAAGAGGAAGAACAAAAAGAAGAAGGTCACCATGAAGCACAGTAATAAATTGATATTAACGGTCACGATTCTTAATATTATGCTTAGCAGTCTATTATTGAGCAATACAATTCCAATCGAAAGTTATTTAAAATCAAATATTATGGGGATGCCGATTATCTATAAAGCGGGAAATCAAGTTAAAAAAGCCATTGGTATTGATGTAATAAAGCGCGAAGGCCAATATAACGTAATATTAAATAATAACGATATCGTAAGAATTATATTTACAGTATCTCATCAGCAAGCATTGATGAGAAAAAAAACAACAGAGATGCCTAAAGCGCTGCAACAGCAAGTATTAAACACACAGCAAGTTATTAATAATGCAATTAGCCGGATCAGTGACTCAAGTTCATTAGGACTCGGGAGTTCAAGCGGATCGAGCTTGCCAAATTTGACACCAGTAGAAAGTAATGTCACAACAATGAATATAAATCAGTTGCACAATACGGAAGAAATTTTATATACTGATCCTAGAGGAGAGCAAGAAAAAGAAGGGTTTGCATATGCAACTTGGGAAGGTCTTTTTTTAAATGAAACGCCTCAGTTGCCAATCCAATTATTTTTTAGGAAAGAATAATCAATTATGACAAACAAAAATAACAGAATTTATAACCGTACATTGAAACTAGCTGTTGCTTTGGGGGATTGGACAACACTCAAGGTCAACGATACTAGCGAGACAGATATTCACGTCAGCTCAGTACAATCAGTTAGCTTTGATTCCTTACCACGTGATAAAATGAAAAAGCTACATATGCAGCATTATCAGTTTGCAGACAGGCTAATTAAATCCCTGTCTAAAGATATGGATATAAAGATGGAACTTCATACTGTCCATGCTAGACAAGTGCCTTACCAACATTTTTTAAAAACGCAAGAGGAAATGGTCGTTCAGTCTGATTTTTATATCCAAAATAAAGGTAGAATTAATTTGATTTTTGATTGGGGGCTTGCCGAAATGATGGTAAATCGTTTGGTGGGCGGCAAAGGAGAAATTGTCGCGACTGGTAAAACATTTACAGAGTTAGAAAAAGTAGCGCTAGAAGTTCAAATGGAGGGTGCTATCCCATTATTATCTCAGTCTTGGGGAAATGCAATTAAAGAAGATGAGCTGTCATTAGATTTCAATATTGGATATTATCGGTATGACAAAAAAATTGCATTAAGACAAGCCTATGTAATATTTGAATATGCTTTATTTTTTGGAGATGAAAAATCGTATAAAATTATTATGGCATACCCCAGTGATATCTTACGCCACTTAATGAGTCAACAAGATTCCCAAGAGGGCCCATTATCGCCTAAAATTAAGCTAGAAATGAAAACATTAAAAAAAACAAAAATTCCAATTGAAGCACAGCTAGGTAAGACAGAATTAACCATGGAACACTTAAAGTCTCTAAAATATGGTAGCATTATAATGTTAAATTCAAAATTAAATGAACCATTAAATATAAAAATAGGAAAAGGAAATTTTTTGGTGCAGTTAGGGATTAAAAACGGACAACTAGTATTACAGTTATTAGAACCTAATAAGAGTAAAAATAAGAAATTTGAATATCTAATTCCAAGTAAAGTTCAGCAAAAGGAAAATAAAGGCAAAAATAGTGACGTTATTGAAACAGATATGCAAGACAAAAGTGAATTAGAAGAAATACAAGAAACAAATAAAGTAGATATTCAGGAAGACCAAGAGGGGGATAATTTAGACACAGTAGATATAGGCGGAAATCCAGAACAATGAGAATTATTAGCGTAATGAATTATAAAGGCGGAACCGGAAAAACCAGTACTGTTGTGCATTTAGCACATGGCTTAGCCCTCAAAGGGTATCGGATATTAATTATTGATGTCGATCCACAAGGATCTGCAGGATATCATTTAGGCGTCAATACAATCCAACGATCTTTATATGATTTAATTACACAAAAAGAAACACTTGCTAATTGTATTGTCCATGCGAGAAAAAATTTAGATATTATTTGTGCCAATGAACATTTATTTCCAGCTGAAATGCACATGGCAAATTTACAAAATCGAGAATTAGTATTATCTAGCAGAATGGTCAATTTAACAGGGTATGACTTTGTTTTTTTAGATTGTGCACCCTCTATGAACTTATTAAACCAAAATGCATTACTATATTCCAATGAATTGATTATCCCCGTATCAATGGAGTATTTTTCATTAGTTGGCATTAAGCAGTTGTTAAAAAACATTAAAATTATTAATCAATTATTTAAAAAAAATATTATAATTAAAATGGTGGTACCAACATTTTTTGATAAAAGAAACAAAAAGTCGAAAGATATTATCAATAGTATTCGACGTGTTTTTCATAAAAAGGTATCAACACCAATTAGAAGTAGTGTATCATTATCAGAGGCACCTGGTGTCAAGCAAACAGTATTTGAGTATGCTGATAAATCAACAGGTGCACAAGATTATAAAAATCTAGTTAAGGAGGTGCTAGAAAATGGCTAAAAAACAACAATTTGAAGATCCACTAGAAGGTATTGATCCAATTATGGAGCAAGCCTACTCTGTCTCACATGAAAAGGAAGAGGAGGTCGCAACACCTAATCACGGTCAGCAAAGAGTTTCAACGGAGTTTGATAAAGTCGCAGATCAAATATTAGCAAAAAACCCAACACCCGTAGATCAATCAGAAGTACTGCCAGCGAATCCAGTAGCAGAAAACGTGAGCATACATAATATCGATGAACACTATCAAGATTCGGCTAACCCTATAAATAATCCTATAGACACTGAAGAACTACTCTGTTCTGACGCTATTAGTCTTGAAGAAGGCGATGACAGTCAGGATATTACTGATACAATTAATGCCGATTTTAATGAATCAGATATTGAGTATGATATTTCAGATATTGAATTTCCAAGCTTAACAGAAGTACAGGGTGAGAAAATAGATTCAAATTTATTTAATAAAATTCCAATGAATGTTTCTGTGGAACTAGGACGGGCTAAAATATCCCTAAAAGAAGTGTTTGAATTAACAGAAGGTGCTATTATTGAACTTGATCGACTCGTTGGCGAGCCATTAGATTTAGTGGTTAATGGGCAAGTCGTTGCTCAAGGAGAGGTAGTCGCTATTGATAACAGTTATGGGTTAAGAGTGACTAATATTATTGCAAAACTTAATTAAGTATTTATTAATATTAAAAGGACGCCTAGGTGTTAGATTTACACTATTATATTAGAGTTTCGGTAACCTGTTTTATTTTTTTAATAGTGCTATACTTTATATTAAAGTGGAGTAAATCACTTCAAAAAAAACGATATTCAGGAGAAATAAAAATTATTGATCGAATATCTATTGATAATGGCGTTACATTAGTTCTAGTTAATATTCGCGATAAAAATTTATTGTTGGGAACAGGTAATCGAGATGTTAAAGTATTGGATATATTTAAAACAGACTAAGTATATCGGGGTTATTAGTGCTTTATTTTTAATAAGCGCGCCTATTTTTGGACAAGTACCTGGTGGATTTGATGTTAATATTGGGTCGTTTGTATCGCCTGAAGGGTTTAGCTCTTCTATTAACTTGTTACTTGCTTTATCAAGCATTAGTTTAATTCCGTTTTTTTAGTATCCACCACAGCATTTTTAAGAATAATCATTGTTTTAAGTATGTTGAGACAAGCATTACAAACGCAACAATCACCGCCTAATTCTGTTATGATTGCATTAGCCTTATTTTTAACTATTTTTGTAATGTCCCCAACATGGAATCAAATTAATAAATTAGCGGTGAATCCATATCAAGAGGGACAAATAAATCAACGTGAAGCACTCAATCAAGGAACATTAATATTTAAAAAGCATATGTTAAGATTTTGTAAGGACAATGACTTAGCCTTATTTCTAGAGTTTTCTAAAGTAGAGAAACCAAAAAATTATGAAGATATTCCCATATTTGTTGTGATCCCAACCTATATTATCTCAGAACTTAAAACAGCATTTCAAATCGGGTTTTTATTATTTATCCCTTTTTTAGTCATTGATTTAGTAATATCCAATATTTTATTATCTCTTGGAATGTTCATGTTATCACCGGCAATGGTATCATTACCTTTTAAAATATTATTATTTGTATTAACCGATGGGTGGAATTTAATCGTACGTGGATTGATGTTAAGCATACAGTAAACAAAATGATATGAATATTGATAATGTCACTACAATAATTAACGATGCAATACAGACCATTATTATTGTATCAATGCCTTCGGTAGGCTTAGGTCTACTAGTAGGTGTCATTATTGCAATTATTCAAGCCGTCACACAAGTCCAAGAGCAAACATTAACATTTGTCCCTAAGATGATTGTATTATTTTTAGTTTTGGCAGCAACCTTTCCATGGATGAGTAATGTTCTGATGGAATTAGCGATAAATTTATGGGGCAATATTCCACAGTATTCTAGGTAATAGTAATGATTATTACATTAGCGAAAGTTATTGTGTTTTTGCTCATTTTTTCACGATTAGTAGGGGTCATCGCATTTGCTCCATTTTTCAGTGATCGTCGAATTATATTTTCGATTAAAATTGCATTTTTATTTTGGTTGTCAGGATTATTAATTTTTATCGTTCCAGTACCGCCCTTAGTCCCAGAAAAATTTATTATAGTATTTATGGCCGTTATTGTTGAGTTTGCTATTGGCGTTGCCATTGGCTTTGCAGCAGACTTATTACTATCTGGGATCGAATTTGCGGGCGGATTAATGGATACTCAAGCAGGGTTAAGTGTCGCATCGTTATTAGATCCCTCAAGTGGAATTAATGCTGCATTATTTCAGCAGTTTTTAAAATGGACAGTGGTAATTTTATTTTTATTAGTAGATGGTCATCATATGATATTATCCGCAGCAGTAAATAGCTTTACTATTTTACCGATTGCAAATCCAGTCAATATCGCAGAAGGTGCATGGTTTTTAGTATCTTTAGGTAAGGATATTTTTCAAGTGGCAGTTATTTTAGCCGCTCCTATTTTACTCGTCATTTTTATTGTAGATTTTTCATTTGGAATTTTAAATCGTGTTGCAGAACAAATTAATGTATTTCAATTAGGGTTTCAAATTAAACCAACTGTCGCTTTAATTATATTTTTAGCCATCACACCTAGTTTAATAGGTGCGATTATGAGATTAATGAATGTAGTTATGGAGAATTTAATGCATTTATTAGGAGTCCTTAAAGTTTAATGGGAGAAGATTCAGGTGAAAAAACAGAACAGCCGACGCCTCATAAGTTAAGAGAAGCACGAAAAAAAGGGCAAGTTGCAAAAAGTAAAGATCTAACAACGGCACTATTATTATTAGCATCATTTTATACATTAAAAGCATCATCAGAGTATATATGGAAACAGTTAAGCAAAATTTCAATATTGATGTTTCAACAAGTTCCATTAGAGTTTTCAGCAACAATTGCGGGGTATCTATTACTTGAGGCACTTAAAGTATTTGCAGCATGTATGACACCGATATTAGCAATAAATATATTGGTTGCGATTATTGTGGAATCATTACAAACCGGTTTTTTGATTTCATTTGAGTCGTTAGTCCCTGATTTTAAAAAATTAAATCCAATTGAAGGGGCTAAAAAGTTTTTTTCATTAAAACAGTATGTAGAGCTTTTGAAGTCTGTAGTCAAAATGAGTATTGTTGTGGTTATTATTTATTTTGCAATTAAAGATGAGTTTTATATGGTTATTCTTTCCCAACAATTCACATTGTGGCAAAGTATGGCATTTACAGGGAATTTAGTAATGAAAGTCATTACACGAGTAGGTATTTTTTATATTATTATTGCATTATTAGATTATGCCTATCAACGGTATGAGTATATTAAGGGACTTAAAATGTCTAAAAAAGAAATTAAAGATGAATATAAGCGACTAGAGGGAGATCCGATGATTAAACAGCGACAAAGAGATGCCGCTCGTCAAATGGCACAAGGGCGACAAATGGGAGCTGTTCCTGATTCAGATGTTATTGTTACGAATCCAGTTCATGTGGCGATTGCAATTCGGTATAAGCCCAATGATATGCGTGCTCCGATTGTATTAGCAAAAGGAATGCGTTTAATTGCTATGAATATTAAGTCAATTGGGGAAGAGTATCGAATTCCAATTATTGAAAACCCCCAACTAGCACGACAGCTACATAAAAACGTAGAAATAGGAGGAGAGGTTCCTCCTGTATATTATAAAGCAGTAGCTGAAATTTTAGCCTTTGTGTATAATTTAAAAAAGGATAAATCAAATCATTTTTAATACTTCATATAAGTGTAATGAGTTGTATATCATTAAAGATAAAGGGTTTTAATGTTAAATTTAAAAAATTTAAAAAATATATTTTCCCCTAGCGACCTCGTATTAGCAATTGTTACAATTTTAATTATTGGGTTAATGATTATCCCAATTCCAACAGTTGTATTAGATTTATTAATGGTCACTAATATAGCAATTGCAATTATGGTTTTATTAGTGGCAATGTTTTTGTCAGAGCCACTTGATTTTGCAGCATTTCCATCATTATTATTAATTTTAACCTTGTTTCGATTATCGTTAAATATTTCATCAACCAAGCTTATATTGGCATTAGGGGCTGATTTTGATGGCAAAGTGATCGAAGCATTTGCAGAGTATGTAACATCAGGAAATTTTGTGGTTGGAATTGTCGCTTTTTCGATTATTACATTGGTGCAATTTATGGTAATTGTAAAGGGGTCTGAGCGGGTTGCAGAGGTTGCGGCACGATTTACCTTAGATGCGTTGCCAGGAAAACAGATGAGTATTGATGCCGATTTAAATGCAGGTTTAATTGATGCAGAAAGTGCAAAAGGGAGGCGAAAAAAATTAGAACGAGAATCCAATTTTTTTGGAGCAATGGACGGTGCAAATAAGTTTGTTAAAGGGGATGCGATTGCAGGTATTATTATTGTAATCATTAATATTTTAGGGGGATTAATTATTGGGCGCTTCCAACAAGGCTTAACATTTGGGAATGCGTTAGAAACGTTTGCTCGGTTTACAGTGGGAGATGGCTTAGTCAGTCAAATCCCTGCCTTATTAATTGCGATCGCCACAGGGCTTGTAGTAACCAAATCAGCATCAGAGGAAAGCTTAGGATCAGATGTTAAAAATCAGGTATTTTCACAGCCCAAAGCATTGGCTATGACCGCATTTATTTTATTTTTATTGTCTTTGGTACCCGGATTACCCCGCTTTTCATTTATGGCATTATCAGCAGCCATTGGAATTGCGGCTAGTGTGGTTTATAAAAAACAAGAAAGCGAAAAGGAATTAGCTTTAGAAAATTCACAAGAAAGTGCGAAGGATTCAATGAAAAAACCAGAAAATTTATTAAATACGCTCAGTTTAGATCCAATCAGTCTAAGAACAGGGCGTAATTTAGTCCCCTTAATTGACCCGAGTCAAAACGGACCATTATTAGAGCGGATTACTTTAGTCAGGTATCATATTGGACAAGAGCTAGGGTTTGTTATTCCAGGAGTAAGAGTGATGGATGACTTAAGTTTATCGCCGAATCAGTATGATGTTGAAATTCGTGGAACGCGAGTTGCATCAGGGGAAGCATTACCAGGGCATGTATTTGTGAGCGGATATTTATCTGATTTACAACGCAAAGGGATTTCAGGTGTTGAGGTCATGGACCCCACAATTAATGAATTAGGAACTTGGGTTCCAGAAGAGCAGCAAGACTTATTACAAGAAAATATTATTTCATCACAAAATATTACTGATTTTATTACATCTCATTTTGCTGAGGTCATTAAACAAAATGCAGACGAATTAATGACACGTCAAAATGTTCAATCTTTAATAGAACTGGTTAAAAATACCAATGCCGCAATTGTAAGGGAGTTAATTCCTGATATGTTATCACTTGGGCAAGTTCATAAGGTATTACAAGAGCTTGTAAAAGAGCGTGTGTCTATTCGTGATTTATCAACGATTTTTGAAAAGCTAGCAGATTATGCACATATATCTCGAGATACTAATTTATTAACAGAATATGTGAGGCAGGCGTTGGCGAGACAAATTTGTCGTGGGTTTATGGATGAAAATGATGCATTAACAGTGTTTACAATTGACCCACGATTAGAAGAAACCATGATTAATTCAGTGCATCAATCAGAATACGGTGCCTTTTTAGCCTTAGACCCTAAAGTAGGCGATCATGTTTTAAATAAAGTAGGAGAATTTATGTCAAATTTTCGAAAGATGGAAAAAAGTCCAATTGCATTATGTTCGCCCCGTTTGCGTGCCCATTTTAAAAAGTTTACAGAACGAAATTATAGGTTATTATTTGTATTGTCGTATAATGAAGTCATTACACAAGCCAAAGTACAGTCGATTGGTGTAATTAATACAGAGTAAAGGGTAACACAAAAAGTATGAGTGATAAATTTTTTTATGAAAATAGGATTACACAAAGTGACTACCGTGGCGGCTCAACAAATGAACCGCGTAAACATCCATTATATTTAGATAGTAAGTTACCTAAAGTAAAGTTTAAAACCCAAAAAGGGAGAGCCACTTTTTTGAATAATTTAGATGAGTATGTTGCGCATTTTATTACAGTATTATTAGGGGAAGATAATACAAAAGGAATTAAAGAAAAAGTGGTCAATTTAATTAAAAAGAGTTTGGGGATAGCTAGTGACGAGTAAAAAAACATTATGGGAAAAAGCCCAAGATCATATTACTAATTTTTTAAAGGTATATGTTTTAAAGTCATATGTTGATCAAATCTTATTTTTTTATGAAAATCGCATTTTAATGGTAGTTCGTAAATATAGTAAAAACTTACCTTCTTATGTGGTTGATAGTGAAGTCGATGATTTATATACCATTGCGCAATTGGAATTTTTAGAAACAATTAAAGTCTGGGTACCTTATAATCATCCAGAAGTATGGCCACTTGCGCAGATGCGAATGCTAGGTGCCATGAAAGATCATATTCGTCATATTTCTCGTTCAGATCCAACTAGAACCTATGATTGGATTGCCAATGCCGCACATTTATATATTGGGTTTAATAAAAAAGCAGATTTTTTTGAATCCTTTGATCGAAGTGATCAATTAACACGAGCAATGAAAAATTTAACTAGTAGAGAGAAAAAAGTAGTGATTGCGCATACCTATGAAGATTTAACATTTAAGACAATTGGAGATCGAATTAATATTTCAGAGTCCCAAGTGTCACGAATTTATAAAAAAGCCATTGAAAAAGTAAAAAAAGAAATTATTAAGAAAAACTAAATAGAATTACAGAAAATAACGTTAGGGTATTAGTCAATAGAAGGGAGCACTTATTTTGATATGAGTATAAAATATTGACTTTAAAAATAAAGTATGATAATTATTACTTGTTAAGTAAAATAAAAAAATTGCACCTTAAAGTGAGATATTTAAAAAAATATGAATATGAAAATTATAATTAGGAAAAACAATCAATATAATGAAATGATAGTGCCTGATTTAGGTTCTATTAAGACAATTGTAACAGAAGTAATTACACTATATAGCAGCGCTCAGTCAAAGCTAAAAACAGAAAAAAGTACAATAAGGCAGGGACTTACTGAGTTAATTGTGAATTCAATTGAGCATGGGGCGTTGGGATTAGGATCTCAAAAAAAGTATGAGTTAAAGCGAAAAGGGCAGTATGAAGACTATTTAAATAATAAAATTAAAAACAGTGATAAAACGATAGAAGTGAATTACATTGAAACCGAAACTAAAGTAGAAGTTGTGATTTCTGATTATGGAAATGGATTTGCATGGAAGCAGCAGTTAATGGCTGTAGAGGCAGAAAAAGATGGAAAAGGCGTTTGGATTGCAAAAAACAGTTTTGATGAATTGACATATAACGATATTGGCAATTGTACTAAAGCTATAGTGTATAAAGGGAATTAATGTCCCGGAGAATGGAGAATTCCTTTTTTTTACTATGTACGAATCCGTTTGAGAACATAGTTAATAGACCTTTATTTCCCCAACATATGACTTTGTATTGTGCAAGGGTAGTTCAACAAATCAGCGCTATACCACCTGTTTTTCCTCTACCACCTTCTCTACCACCTTCTCTACCACCTTCTCCACCACATTCTCCACCACTCAAAATTTTAGCTAGTCCACGTGAAGGGAGGTGTATACCACAGTTATATCTACCAAAAATCAATCCTCCTCCTGAGGCTACTCCTGCATCTCCCTCCAACAGTTTATCTAGGTCCGATGCAGGTTCGATTCTCCCACTCCAGACACGCAGTAAGGGCCATCCACGCAGTGAGGAAGGGGGGTCAGAAAGCGATAATCCTTCTCCTGATGGTTCTCCTTCAACTCATTCTACCGATACTCCTACTTCGCTCAATATGCGTTTTGATTCAGATAAGTCTCCAGATTCTAATGCATTTAAACAAATTGCTTCGGATAAACGATCTGCTTCGGAGGGCGCTGAAAAAAGAATAGCTGGAAAGAGAATAAATAACTTATCAAATGAAGGTATATTATATTCAACTCAGTCTGATAGTCCGCCACAAAATGGTGAGGCTGTAAAAAGATTGAAGAATGAGATATTAAATGGACTAAAGAAAGAAGATACCGAATTAATGGAAAAAATACAAGATTTAGCCAATGCAACTAATGAATATTGTGAAAAAAATCAACTAAAGCCAATAAAAACCATTGAGCATTATTTATTAAATGTTGCTCCTCAATATGTAACTGGAACACGTCCGCCTAAATTTGAAGAGAATGAGAAACGTAAGGCTATCGAAGTGGGCTTGGTACTGAAGTATACAATTCATTGGGAACTAGGGGGGGTAAGCGATGAGTTTAAAAGCGTTGTTAAGACAGAAAATCGACAAGCCTTTGCAGAACTTTGTTATAAATACTACTATAATAAACATAGTATAGATGATGAAGAAAAAGGAAAGTTTAAGGAAAAATTAAAAGAATATTTACAAACTCAGTATCATGATTGTTTGCCGGACATAATTATTGAAAAATTAGATATCTGCAGATCTTTAAACATTACTAAGGATAAGTTATTTGATGATCACATCCCTTCATGCCTAAAAAAGTTATCGGATAACGCCCTGAAAGAGTGTATTGACGCTTTACCCCGAAAGATGACACTTAGAGAAGCGACTCCCTATCCAGATAGATTACATAATCGACAGAATTCGGCAGGAATTTTTCCATATTTATACATTAAAGCTGTTTTCTTTGAAAAGAATGAATCAAAGTGGAAATTATTATTAGAAAATAGTAATTTTCTTAGAGATGAAATTGAACCCTATTTTAAAAAAGTATCTTTATTCATTGGAATGATTAATGATCAAACAGACTTGGATAGAGATGCTAGAGAGGGCACTATAACAACTAGTACGGGCCAAAGTTTTGGTCAAACTAAGGCGGTTGCAGAGAGCCTTTGGGATGAGATTAAAGCAATATCAAATAGATTAAAAGGGACATATCAATCCAATGACGCAAAAGAAGCAGTAAACGCTTTGATTGATGCCGCTGAAAATGAAGTAGTTCAATTTATTGAGTTACAGCACGTTCATCTAAGATATAAAGATGGAGATAAACGTAGAGTAAAAGCCTGGGGGTTTTCTCGAGAATTTTCAGGAATAACAGATCCAAGATTAAAAAGCATCATAAACCGTAGGGCAGAAGCCTTGCTAAAGCAAGGCACAACCGCTTAAGATAGTAACAATTGACACAAAATTTATTTGAGTAAGTGAAAGGATTATTGAAATAGGGATTATATTAGATCAGTAGAATCATTAGTTTTATGCGATTGTAATAAATGATAATATACTAGATAAGTTCTATATGAAATTTATTATTAAAACATTATTTAAGAATAAAGATGAGGTTAACCTATCGAATTATATATTATCTATTCTGGTAATATTTTCAAGTCCTTATATCTTTATTTTTTGGAAAATTAAACCGGTATATGGCTTATGTACACTACTCATAATATTGGTGTATATATTATGTCTTATATTAAGTTTTTATCAGGTAACAAAAGTCTCTCGGAGTCTATTAATAGTCACATGTTCTTTAGGGCTGGCTTTTTTTTACATTGTTTTAGGCCCTAATATTGGAATTCAAAATTTGTTTATGGTTTTAACTATCATACCAAGTTTGATATACAATAAAAAAGAGATTGTTTTAAAAAATATTATGTCATTTATGCCGATAAGTATTTATTTTACAACAACATTTTTTATAAAAAATAAGATTACATCATTAAATTTAGAAAATATATTTTTGTACTATTTTATATTTATCTCAATTATTATTATCT
>MDSW01152932.1_pt1 | contig 14290 bp, 8 predicted proteins | sample 811171 | NCBI WGS metagenome assembly MDSW01 (sample SAMN05326641, study PRJNA326480) | marine metagenome | isolation source: seawater | place: Atlantic Ocean: North West | collected 2012 | reverse complement strand
CCACCTGTCTGCATCTTAACCACACCACCTTTAGCCATCTGCATAGCTTTGTTTGTATAATCATTCATCTTTTGCTGTCGCATAGGGTCTTGCGCAAGAAAGTTTTGGAACCCTTGCATATTACCTTGATAGCCCATAGACCGTGCTATCTTTTCCATGCCACTAGGCTTAAACGCTTTAAACATCGCCATTGTTTAGTCCTTTTGTAATGCTCTATCTAATTTATCTTCGACACGGTGCAACGCTTCCATAACACGTGACATATCTTCACGTAATTCGTTTTTCGTTGCATAATCTTCACGTGTCCTGTTTAATAATATGTCTATGCGTTTTACTTCTGCCATCATTGACCTAAACATCCAAAACGCAGGTGCTATGACCAGCGTGAGAATGATATTCCAAAACATGATGCTAGATATTTCCATGATTAAATCTCGTCAGGCCAATCGTTAATTTTTGCTACGGCAGTTACGTTGCCATCACTATCTACTGTATCTTCAAACAACGCCATAAAAGCTGCTAAGTCTGCCGCACCATTTAAAGCTGTTTCTATCGCTGCACATTTAGTACGGACAGCATCTCTATACGTAGTTACTGAACTAGGTATTGCAGTTGACTTTTCTGTTTTACGTGTGACCATCCAATCATGCACTGCAAGTTTTTCATTTGCTGTGCGTTTTGTTTGTGCAACCCATGTTGTTTTTAGTCCGGGTGTTACAATCTGATTACCGTGAATATCATTTACAGGATTACCATCATCATCTACTTCATTTACATCTGTAAGACTTTTTGGAATTAAAGTGCCATCAAGTTGTCTACCATGATAAAACCTGCTATCAAACGGTTGAGTTACAGGATTATCTTCCCATACGATACCATATCGTTTTTTAGATGCGTCAGAATATCTCATCCATGTTTTTGGATGCATTCTATTTTCGCTATCCGTCCAAGCCTTTCCCGGCTTTAATACTTGTATTCCATGTTTCCACGGCATTCTATATTCTCCTATCGTGCATTAGCAAATTTAAATGGGGCTTCGGCAAAAGCAAGGTAGATGAATGTCTTACCGCTTTGATTTGTAACAGACCCACTACCCCGTAACTTAAACCCGTTAGATAAAAAATCTGCTTTATTTGTTGCAGCAGTTGTTTCGGCTCCGCTACTACTTGGTGATAAATAGTTTTCTGCCACGTTGTCTGTATCTCTCTCGCTATCTAACAAAAACCAAGTTTGCGAGGCTCCTGCATTTTTCATTAGAAGCCAAGCTGGTCTAAACCCTGTATATACAAACGGGCCATTCGCATTTCCATTACCTATATATGAACCCACCTTGCTGTAGCCTTCAACGCTGTGAAAACAATATGCAAGCATATCTTCACTTGAACCATTTGTTACTCGTTCAGTGCCTACACCAACAGTTGTTGCTGCCATGTCACCTTCAACAAAAGCACCTGCAGATTGTGTTTCAGAATTAGTAGCATTTAAAAATAGTACTTTGTTATTAGTTGTAAATTTAGTCCAAGTATACCAATTCGCTAAATTATAATCCATATTTTTAACAGTTACAAATTCTGGTGCGGAAGTCAATCCATGACCAATGGTGCTATTAGTTTGATTACCTGTCCATCTTATAATACTAAAACCAGCAGTAGGATTAGCTGACGTAATAGTTTGTATAGAACCTTTTACATTAGTAGACCCGTGCGTTTCTGTGGTGTTAGCCTGTCCACCCATACCGCTATGTGATGAACAATAGTAGTATAAAGTTGGCGCACCATGTGCAACAGTTATAACTGTTTTTGCACCAGATGAACCCGGCGTTCCTGAAGTCGTTACACCTACTGTATACTCTGAGCCACTGTTGTGTGTTCCATCTGACGTAGTAGAAAAGCGAAGTGGATGTGTAGCATTACTACTATCTGATTGGTCAAATGTATATGTGCCACCTTCTTGTAAACTTAATGTTATTGCACTTGTTCCAAAATCATCAAATCTGTATTTGTTGCCGCTGTCAGATACAACTTTTACTGTATATGTTTGTGTAGGGGATATACCTCCTGCTTTCCAAGTCCACGCTGCCATACTATTTGTGCTACCGTTTGCAGATGTTGCACTGCCGACAGAAAAACCTTGAGGGTCAAATGAATTTAAATGTATAGACGAAGTGTATTCGGTATTTGGTAAGTTTGGATACAGCAATTTTCCTGCGCCACGAATCGTATCAAATGCATTGTGGGCTTGCGTTGCGCTTCTATTTTTAATCCAAACAAAATCAGGACTAGCTATACCTTCTACTGGAATGTTGTCATCCATTAGTGCAAGGAAACCTGTAGGCACATCATATAAAAACTTACCTACACCATTTGCATCTGTTTTATCTGTACCGGGTGCTGTTTCATTCCCGTTAAAAGATGCGTCTTGTCCAAAATTAAATGTATAGGTTTCGTTATACGAACCACCCCTTGTAAGCATTGGACGAATTTCAGTAGCAGCCCCTCCAAGAACATAACCCACGTTTAGACCACCTGTACCATTAGATGGATTTGCACTATTAAAATATGTGCCGTTTTTAGCGTAGTAAAATAAACCGTTATCAACGTCTAATAGGACTGAATATACATCTCCGTTTGAAGCCACGTTAGTTCCATTAGATCCGTAACCACCAGATTGACTGCTATTATCTAACAATACTTGTTCGTTATACGAAGAGAAACTAATTCCATGATCTGCAGCGTACTCATTATCGCCTTCAGCGACATTTGTACCCCAGCCCATATATGTGCCGCCGCCACTAGCGTAAGAATCAACACGAACCTCGTAGTACCATTTACCGCTAGATGGTACAGCTATAGTACCATACGTTGCTCTGTTGTTTGTACTGGTTGCAACTGTAAGATTGCCCTCTGAGAAAGTTCCAATACCAGAGTATCTGTTTGGACTCATTGTGGAAAAATTTTGTGTAGGACTGTCAATAACTTGGTCTGTTGCAGCTAAACCCGACACGGTAAAGTCGTTGTTTGTACTTCTATCGCTAGTTTGATAGTCGTATCCTAGATAAGAAGAGTTTTCAAAAGTTAATCTAAATCCATTAGTACCATATGTTAATCCTGATAGTGCTTTAGGAATCCAATAACCATTTGCACCTACTTGACCAAAATACGTTGGGTCTAAAGTTGAGCCATCAATAAAATTTATTTCTGCCATGTAGCCGTCAAAACTATTTACGTTGGTGGTGTTTAAACGTCCAATAAAAGTTGCAGCACCGTTTTTCATAAATTGAACAGTATCACTTGAACCGTAATAATTAGCAGAAGAAAATGATGTTATCTGTTCACCATTGATATAGATTTTTTGTCGGTCTGATGCTGTGGATTCATTAATATTTACAGCCACCACTATGTGATACCAATTAGAAACATCTAAAAATTTACGGGTAGTTATTAAATTTGTACCATTATTAACTTGGTAAATAAATTCATTTGTATCTATGAAACCAAAATATTCTCTGTCGCCCCCTTCTGGTGTGCCTAAAATAGTGTTATAACTACCTTTATTTCCACGTTTAACCCAACACGAAAAAGTAAACTGTTTATCACTGCTTGATGTACCTTGATCACTTTTAGTTAAATAATTATTATCACCATCTTCAAACCTAATACTATTAGCAATAGTAGTGGTATCTTGAGGATGCTGTGCGCCACCTGCACCAATATGCTGTTCTTGAGCAGTGCCTGTGTAAAGCATAGTTTCAAAGAAATCGTCAGCTTGGTTGGTTTGTCCGGGGCCGATGGTTATATCTGGTAGGTTGGATGCGCAGAGGGCTAGATGATCAGATGGTGGGGCATATTTAAAATCACCGATACCGTTAGCATCTGCATTGCCACCAGCGGTAGTTGCGCCAGCGAATGTGCTGTCTTGTCCAAAATTAAATACCACGCCACGATTAGTTGCGCCTACATAAAATGCAAAGTTTGGCTCTGTTGTTGAAACAAGCTGTTCAGCGGTTCCAACTGCTGAACCATCTAAATAAAACTGCACCTCGTCATCATCTACGTTGACCGCAACACCTAAAATTTTTCCAGCAGTAACAGCCGTGAGAGAACTTTGGGCAGCAGAACCCCCACGATTTATTTGGCCTAACCCAAGATATCCAACACCATAAGTAAATGCTTGTGGGTATGGGCTTGAACCAGTTAAAACATTTGAAGCTGTAACCACACCTATCTGGTTATCTTGTACATTACCACCGCCGGGAGTTAAATATCTTGCTTCAAAATACCATTTGCCACTTGTTGGTATGCCGAATGTACCACGAATTGCTTTATAATCTCCTGATGGCACTACTTTTAAATTACCCTCAGAAACAGTCATACTGTTTTTATCTAAAGGATTCATTGTGCCAAAATTATTAGTTGGGCTATCTGGCACGACATCATGAATATCTATATTACCGGGTATATAATTATTTAAATTACCAGACGCATCTTTAGAAAAAACAGACTCTCTAGTATCGGCAAACGCCATGTAAATATATTCGCCACTTGAGGCATTCATGTTGTCAAATGATGTTTTTAATGTAAATCCATCACTGTCAAAATCTATGTCTACTGTCGCAGCATCATTTTCTGCATCGTTGTTATCCCACTCAATGCGTTCATCTATTGGATTTTTAGGAAATCTTGCAGAGTCAAACACATGCCAACCACCAGCAGAGTCTGTCCGTTTTATCATGACAAACACAGGTCGGAAGCCTAACCCTGTGATTGCCTTTCCACTAGACCCAGACCCTGTGTATGAACCAAATTTTGAATAGCCCGAAACAGAGTGCCAACAATAAGACACATAATTTTTTGAACTTGCACCTAACCCACTTCCATCAACAGTAAAAACAGTTGATGTTGGATGTGTATTATTATACCCAAATGTGCCGCTATTATAGGCGGTTGTGGTATTTAATTCTAAGTATCCATTTCCAGCTTCTTTTGCATAAACAGCCCAAGTGGTTCCACCATCAGTTCTGTTTTTACTTATTATAAATTCTGGCGCACTTGACAAACCATGTGCAATAGTGGCACTGGAACCTGTGCCAGTGTAAGTTACAATGCTAAAACCTTTGGCTGTATTTGCAGAAAGCCTAGTGGCAGCTATAGAACCTGCCAATGCAGAACTTGAATTAGAACCATCAATTTTTACAGACCCTGCTGTTGGAGTAGCCCCTGCACTTGCTGAGTTATCTACGGTGGGTGCGCCACCAGCTTCCCAACACCAAGCAACGTATGTTCTGCCATTAACATTTATATTACCCGGAGTAGATGAAGGGCCAGTGAATCCATCATTGTCAAATGCGCTAATGACAGCCGTTGCAGTTGTATCTTCTTGACCAGTATTGTTTGATTCTAGTTTTTTACCCGCACCTCTAACCGAATCTGAAAGGCAATGATCCTCTGCATTACTACGAGATTTTACCCATACAAGATCAGGCTTAAAACCAACGCCAGTTATTGGACGATTAGTAACGCCATCCCCAGTGTAAATAAGAGGAGTAAAACCTTCAGATACAGTGTCGTGCGAAAACGGTAAGTAAAAACCCTCTGTACCGTAGCTACCAGTATATGCTTTTGGAACCCAAACACCATCAACAGTTTCACCAAAACTATCAGCAGTTAATTTTGTTCCATCAATAGAATGAATTTCAGCTAGGTATCCAGCAAAATAATTTGTCGTGAAGGCTTGATTGTATCCTATACTTTGGTCTTTATTATTAGCCTGATTCCAACGTGTAGTATCATTGTAAGTTGCGGCAACAGATTCTTCGGTGTTTGTTACTGTAGTGAAATCATATGTTATATCTTCGCCATTTACATAAATTTTAAAATAATCAAACTTACTGGTTGCATTAGCAACAGTAGTATCAACAGCTAAGACGCAATGATACCAAGACCCCACATCTCTAAATACTCTTGTGCTTCGTCTTGCTATTTGAAAATTTGCACCATTCGTATTTACATATCTTGATGATAATTGCATAGTATCATCACTACGAATACGCCATACAAAAACACCATCAGAACCGTAACCCGCCGCAATAAGATCGTGACTAACACCTAGTTCAGTTCTTTTTATCCACATTGAAACGGTAAAAGTTTTTCCATTCCCTGACGAGGTTATAGTTTTGGTAAATTTTCCGTCTTCAAAACGCAAAGACTGATTAAGTTCGTGACTATATACACCGCCAGCAAGCGCACCACCCGGCGCACCGCTACCGCCTAGACCAGCTAAATTAGCTTGTAATAAACTCATATTATGTTAATGCTCCTGATACAGAAACTAGAACTCTATTGTCGCCTGTTGCAGCTTTTACAAAGTATGCTAGGTGATAGACACCAGCAGTAGATAGTGCTGTTAATGCATCTGCGTTAATAGCCACCATAGCGTTAGCACTAATTGTACCACCACCAGCAGTCAAGAAAATATTACCGGATTGACCTTCTACAGTATTGCTAAATGTCAACTCATCATCTCCAGTTGTTGTTGCTTGAAAGTTGTTATTGTCTTCTAAGTCAAATGTAATCACGTTGCTGCTAGGCGAGTCTGTTGTAATAGCGTTTGAGCCATCCGAACTTAATGCTCTACCTGTTACTGTAACACCTGTTGTGGTTGTTTCAAATGTTTTAGTGTCATTGTGATATAGTTCTACAGCACCGCCATCGACAAACTTTGCCATCTCGTGACCGTCAGCACCGTCAATGTTTAATGTGCCAAGAGTAGTGATATGCCCATCTGTAGCATCCCATTTAATAACAATATCATTTCCAGTGCCTACCCGTATCTCATCGTTGTCAGCCATAGCAATGTTATTGCTATTACTTGCTAAATCGCTAGATAAGTTACCACCGATAGCTGGTGCCGGAATAGCTTCAAGCTGTATTGTACCACCACCATTATCATATGTCAAGACCATATTATCTTGACCAGAACCAACACTTTGGTCAGCATCAAATGTAAAGTTACCTATCGCTACATTACCTGTGCCATTTGGATCAATAGTTACATTACCGTTGCTGTCTGTACTTGATATTGTATTGCCATCAATCTTAATATTGTCTACACGTAAGTCAGTTACAGCACTGTTTGTACCAATAGTTACTCCATCAATGGCACCACTATTTACATCAATGTTTGTAATAGCTTGGTTATTTGCATCCAAAGCCGCACCAAGTGTAGAAGCACTTAGTGTAGTAAACGTACCAGCAGCGGCGGTTGATGCACCTATTACTGTGTTGTCAATCGCACCGTCATCAATATCAACTTTAGTAATATTAGTTTCACCACTACTAGCTGTAGTTAAGTTGATGTTACCTGTGCCATTTGGATCAATAGTTATACTACCATTAGTATCCGTGCTTGATATGGTATTACTATCTACATTAATATTGCCAATAGTAGCACCGCTGCCATTCAACTTTAGTCGTTCTGCTGCCGCACCACCAGATGACATGGTTTTAAATATCATGTCAAATTCTTCAGAAGTTGGGGTTAGCCCACTGGCAGATGACTCAATCACACCACCAGTTTCTAAGTTACCTGCGGCGGTTTCTGTAGAAAATTCTATGCCTGTACCAATACCAACAGCAGGTGTACCACTGCTTTGTGCTTGCAATTTAAGAACATCAGTAACAGAATTTGTACCTGAGTTTTCTACATTAAGTGTTACGCCTACATTGTGTTGGTGTGTAAGTGTTACTTCCCCATCTGCACCAAGAGATACTACAGCAGCATCGCTGTCTAGCTTTAGATCGTTGCTAATGTTTACAGATGTGGATGCATCAATATCCACGATAGGTGCAGTAATTTCTAACTCTGCATCAGCATCTATGTCTAGTTGACCATCTGTGCTTGAGTTAATAAATATTGCGCTATCACGTATTTGAAGTTTAGTGTCGGTGGGAATGTCAATAACACCTGTACCGTTAGGGTCAAGTGTTATGTTACCATTTGAATTGGTAGAAGATATAGTATTTGCATCTATAGTAATGTTGTCAATAGCAGCAGACTCACCTACTATGGCAGTAAATGTACCCGCCGCTGCAGTTGTTGCGCCTATTATAGTATCATCAATGTTGCCAAGATTTATATCTGCTTTAGATATTACAACAGAGCCAGTTCCATTTGGCGTAATATTAATAGCACCATTAGTATCCGTGCTAATAATATCATTACCATTTATATTAATATTGTCAATATCAAGATCACCAGTGACGTTTGCCGAACCAGTAATAGTAAGTGTAGCTGTATCAATAGTGACAGCAGTAGATGCATCTATATCAAGTGTAGGTGCTACAAGTTCCAGTTCAACATCTGCATCAATATCTAACTGCCCGTCTGTGCTAGAGTTTATGCTTAGTGCCGTATCTCTAAACTGTATAGCTTTGTCTGTATCAACTAATATAGTTTCACCAAGACCGTCAATGTATGCTTTACCATTAAGGTACATATCTTTAAACTGCAGTGCAGATGTACCTATATCTAATGTGTTATCAGTCTTTGGTTTTACTTCTGTTGAACTAGCTACAAAATCTTGCACTGGACCAAGCACACTAACAGGCGCACCTTCACCTGCCGTGCCATCATGTGTGTGTCCACTGGTAGCATTAAAGGCTGACTCAATGGCATCGTATTCGCCATCAAAGTCAGCAGCGTTAATTACGTTACCGTCAGCAATGTTATTAGCTGTATCGTTTCTGGTATATCCTGTTCCCATAGTTTTACCTTCTTGCGTTAGTGGCGTATTCTACTGTTAATGCGTCAAGAGAAAATGGCGGTGCTTCTGTAGCTGAGTCAAATAAAAATGAAACTGCGAATCCAGAACCAACTACTTGACTTTCAAATAGCTTAACTAGTTTTGCACCATATGAAGTCGTACCAAATATTCCCGAACCAAAAAATCCTACAGTACCTTGCACGTTTTGAATATTAATAGGTGCTGGTTGTATAGTACCCGCTTCGTCAAAGTCTAGCTTTAGACTTAAATCAAATGCCACGCTTCCTTGCGGATCAGTATACAAAAATATCTTATAAAAAGTTTTTCGTACTCGTGGGTCTTCAATTGGAATAAATGGTGTAGCAAACGATATGGTAATAGGTGTACCATCAAAGTCGCTACCCGATTCCATTTGATATAGGTAGCCATCGTTATTCGCAAACAGCACAACCTCGTTATTTAAGTGGTAGTTACTATCTGCTACATATGCTCGTATGCCTCTTGTTTCTGCATACTGCATATTCGCACCACCCTGCTCTGCAAATTGCACAGCTATGATACCTTGAGCATTTTCTTGTGTAATGTTGTTGTTGTAACCAAGTAATCTATACTGTGATTTTTCTCTAATAACGCAGCTTGCAAAATTTGTGTTTGCAGAAATAAGTGTAACTAGGTCATCCTGTATAGCTTTTGATACAACACCAAGTCCAAAGTCACCTATTCTGTCTGTTGCACTTAATAGACGCAAACCGTCTGGTGCTAAGAACATAATGTCGCCACCAACTTCTTGTATGGTGTCACTTTCAATACAACCAATATCGTTAGTTACTGGTTGTAGCGTAAAGTCTGCTATAGTATTACCTACTAATCTTTGTATGGATACTTCTGTAAAAATAATTAGTTGGTCACGAAATACTTCCAAACCTGTAATTGGTGATCCTATGTTTATAGAACCAGCACCATTTGCTACAGAAAAATCATTGTCGGTATACGGCGCAGTAAAGTTAAGTATTGTTCCTTTACCAAAGAACAGAGCGTTTTTAAAGTTGGATATAAATGCTGCGCCTTTTACATCTGCAGGTGCATCATTTAACGCAGTAAATACGCTAGTGTCGTATGTTGCAGGAGCATTTGCCCCATCTACCAATGCAATTTTTTGTGTGCCGTTAAAGTTATACTTTGCAAATCTAGTTCTACCTGCACCTTCTCTGCTCGTAGATATAAATGTTAATGCAGCATTATCAGCGGGACTTGATGCAAGTGCAGGGTCAATACTTAAAGTAGCACCACCAGAAGACACAGTTGCGGTAGCTGTTACTGTGTAAATTTTTTCAACACCAGCAATTGTAAATTGATCTTGTGCCTGTGGTGCTGCAGTTAAGCCATCTACAATAAGAGATGAACCTGTTTGACTTGCTCCATTTACTAAAGCTGTTCCATAACTAGGAACATTTATTTTTATAAAGCCAGACCCAGTTGTTCTAAGTATATCATCATTCTTTGCAATGATGGCTGAACTTTCCCAGCTTGCAACACCAAGTGCCAAATAGTTTAGCGTTGTTGAAACAAACGTAACATCGTCTTGATCTGATGGATTGTGTACCATCGTTTGTGATAATGTTAATGTTGCCCTGTTTGTTGCTGCTGCAAAAGAAACACCGCCTGCAGCTATTGTGTATCTAAAACTAAGTGCTGCATCATCCGCAGGTGTAGCAGCTAGTGCAGGTGTAATTGTTAAAGTAGAGTCTGTTCCTACTAAAGCAGTAGCACTGCTGACTGTGTAAACTGTAGAGTCACCCGCTATAGTAAACTTGTCATTAGCAGAAGGAGCAACATCTAATCCATCTACAGTTAGTGTAGTGCCTGACTGTGATGCACCATCTACTTCACCGCCTACAAATGTTAATACATCTCCAGCTACAGGTGTTTGATGTATGTTTGCTATTACAAGACTTGTACCACTTTGACTTGCCCCGTGTACCTTCGGCGCACCATATGGTGGAATCAAGTCACTGTCGTACTTGTCATAACCCTCTATTCTACGATAGCCACCTTCAACAGATGGTTCAAAGTTACGTAGTATTCTTGCGCTACCCGGTGCGTTGATACCTTGCTGCAAAGGTGAGAGGTTACTTATAAGTCCACCACGAAACTCAACGGCGTAGGTTTTCCATGCGTCAGCCATAAATTACCCCTATGTTACCGATGAATATCCGTACCTAAGACCACCACCTGTGTTTTGCGGAATCATATAAGAACGCACATATCGTGTACGATTAATCAACATTGAACGCATATATTTAATGCCTTCATCAAACTTTTCTTTCATTACTAGCGCATCTTGTGTGTTGCCACGGAACAAGTATGCGTAGTGCATTGCACCGTCTACAATTACATGAGCAAATCTATCTGGTATTACTATTGTGTCACCATGTGCAGACAAGTCTGATGAGAAGTTAAAGTATTCAAATACTAATATGTACGCTTTGTCTGGTTCTGGTGTAAGAATAAATTCAAGAGAAGGAGCATGTACAACACGAGTTGGTACACCTTGGAAGCTAGTATTATTATATTCTTGTGCTACAAATTTATCTAGGTATTCTTCATATGTAAGAGGCAGTATACGTGTTGTACTATTGCCTAATGTAGAATCTTCTTTAATTCTAAAACTATCAAAGTTAATAACTTTACAGTCAGCAGGAAAAGAATAACGGCTCTGATTAGCCGTTAATGTGGTAGTCTGTGTATTATGATTAAAAGGCCACTCAAATTCAGATTGATTTATATATCTAATAGATGCATTAACTGCGTCCTTTGCGTGTGCATAAAAACCTGTTGCACTTGCAAAGTTTGTAGAAGTCAGTTCAACTTCATTCAAACGCCGATTTACTTGATTAACTAATTGTAAGAATGTTGTAGCCATTTACGTTTCCTTAAACAAAGCGAGGGGGCAGGTTGCCCCGCCCCGTCACATATTTAGTTAGGCTTGGTCACGGCTAACTTCGTTAGCAGCCATGTCACCTTGGTCACTGATGTCCATCATTACAGCGTAAGCACGTAGCTTACCTGCTGTAAACGATGCACCACTACCAGCCAATACAAAGTCAATTGTATCTGCAGTTGTAGATGGTGCTAATCCATCAATTGAAACCTGTGGAGCATAATCACCATCAGATGCACCGTCAATGTCCAGTGCGGCTGCAAACTCATCGACATCACCACCAGTGAAGCCAAGAGCAGCAGTTGCATCTGTGCCTGAGTTCATAGTTGCAGATTCTACAACTTGAAAACCTGCTGCTAAAATCAAAGTATCAGCAGGAACGGTAATTGCCTGAATAGTATCGCCGGGAGCAATGCTATTTGTAGTCAGGTCAATCGTTACATCAACGTAGTATGGGTTACGCCCACGCTGTGAGTTCCCTGAAGCGGGATGCAATAAAGCAGTAATATTAGCCATTTTTTAATCCCCCTTTAGCGTACGTTGTAGATAGCGTTGACAAGAGCCTCTGGACGGAGAATCTTGCGACCATACAAATGCATTCCCCGAACAATATCGGCGAAGCTATCTGGGTCACGATAAGTTTCGGTCTTATTAATCTGCTCTGCAGTAGCAACAGCAGAAGAATGACCAGCAACAATCACACCATAGTTAGTGGCATTAGACGCTGCTTCTGTAGCAGGACCAGTACCAACTGAAGGTAGGTTGTTTGAAACGTGGATTGTGAACCCATGAATGGTTCCGGCAATTTGACCGTTTTGTAAACCGCCACCGCCGAAGTCAGCGTTAAACAAACGTGAATCTTCGTCTTTTAGCAACTCTGCAAAAACAGGGTCAATAACCAACCAACGACCGTTAGTATCAACATTTTGCTGATCTAGCTTACGGCCCATACGAGCAATCAATGAAAGCGGGTTAGCTTCACCAGCAGTACTTGGAGAAGCAGTTGCACCACCCACACGTGGGATTAGAGCAATTGATTGTCCACCTGTACCAGCGTTAAAATCGCTACCATCAAGTTTCATGCTTGCAAGCAATTCGTCTGAACCAGCAGTGCTTACAGCTTTTGAACCGTTAACAGTTGTGTTAGCTGTATCAGCATTGCTATGTAGTGCAGACTGCTTAAAGCCTGACATATAACCAAGAACGTCTTGGTCAAATTGGTCAGCCAAACGGTACGCAGCACGATCACTTGCCAGTGACTGGAAGTTTACGTGGCTGTGTGCCTCTTCAATGTCATCAACCTTAAATGCAAAGTAGTTAGCTTTGTCAATTGTCAGGTTGAAGTCTTCATCGTCAAGGTCTTGCGGAGTGATGGTTGTACCACGCTCGTAAGCCTTAACTGTGATTTCGGGTTCTTTAATGATCCTAACGGAATCACCCATTTGCGCAATCTCACCAAAGTAGTCGTTATTGGTAATTGCTTCAGCAACAGCAGACTTGCGGAAAGCAAGTTGCACCTGTTTGCTGTAAATTACGGGTGAAAAATTACCGTTAGGAAGATTGCCATACCCCGATGCCGAAGTAAATGCCATTTTTAAATCTCCTATTTTAGCATTTTACAGATACAAACTCGCAAGGCTAATCAGGAGGCTGATTCACTTGGGTGCGTATTCTAGTAAGGTGGCCGCCCTACTATTCAACGGGCCATGTTCGTCAGGTAATCCGTAAGACTTGGCTGTTTGCAAATAACAGTGTAACTAGGTGCGCAATAAAGTTACACTATTCTGACTATAGTTATATACATAAATAACTATTTGTCAACACTTTTTTATCTAGCAGAGCCAGATATATCATAGATAAACTTTCCACTACGGATAGCTTCCATAATTTCGTCAGAACGCTTTTCGTATTGTTGCGCTGACATCTTCTGAACTTCAGACTCTTTTAGGTAAGTAGATGCCTCATTTTCTTGTGGCTTACTACGAGAGTCTTTTGTTGATACAGACTTAGCTGCAGCTTTATCTGACTTAGGTTTTTCTTTTTTAATGCCCATGTCAGCTTTGTATAAATCAATGGCTCTAGCAGCAGAACGTGCGTCATTGTCATTGTCGTACAGTGCATCTTGTACCCACTTAGGCTGTTCTTCTGCCCAGTCGTGGAACTCATCACTGTCACGGATTTCACCAAAGTCTGGGTGTAACCGCATTAGTTCTGCTTCAGCTTTTTCTTTAGTAGCACTAGACTGCAACTCATCAATTGCTTTCATGCGTTCTTCAAGAGCAGATGATTGCTCACGTGCCTTCTTCATAGCAATTGTTTCAACGATAGCTGCTACATCTGGATAATCTTTTGCCCATTGTTCAATGTCTTCATCAGACTTAGGCAGTTTCATTTCTTTCTGTGCAGCTTGGCTGAGTTGAGATTTAAGGTTTTCAATCTCTTTCTTTAACTCTTCAGCCTGCTGTTGCTGGTGTCTACGCAGATCAGAGTAACGCTTTTTAAATGTTTTTTCTTCTGCGTTTGCAGGTTCAGCTTCTTGTTCTTCGGGTTGTTCTTCTGCTTCACCCTTTTGTTCTTTTAGAAGCTGT
>MDSW01206666.1_pt1 | contig 14292 bp, 11 predicted proteins | sample 811171 | NCBI WGS metagenome assembly MDSW01 (sample SAMN05326641, study PRJNA326480) | marine metagenome | isolation source: seawater | place: Atlantic Ocean: North West | collected 2012 | reverse complement strand
GATGACTGGTTGCGGATCGCGCTCACACAGCTCGAACTGATGGGGCTCCCGCCCTTTCAAATCCCTTGGGTTGGGGGGCGGCACATCGACGCGTCATGCGACCACATCCACCTTGCGTATCTCCTCATGACTTTCACGGGCATGCCCCTCAAACCGCGCCTGTCACGGCGCGGAACGGACCGGAACCATCAGCGCCTCGCCAAGCTGCTGGGACTGCCTGTGCCGGAGTATTTCGACCCGTCCGTGCCGACGCTCACGCCACCGACCCCACAGCGGAACCTCAAATCAAAGAACGCCCGGCAACTGCACGCGGCACTCTCGGAGACATTCGCGCAAAGCCCACCGACCACCATCGAGATGCTCGCCGATCGCCTGCGCGATCGCGACGATCCGATCGAAATCACGGTGGATCAGAACGTGTATGGCCGCGAGAGCTACCTCTTCGAAACATCCCACGGCGCGCTCTATGGCGGCAAGCTTGGCGCAGCTTGGGAGCCCCGTCATCTTCGCACCCGCCTCGACCTTGCGATGGCCCTGTCCGTCGTGGGCGTCACACTATCCCTCCGCGCAATCCGCAACCAGCTGAAAGAGCTGACCGATGCCAAACGAACCGACCACGCTGAAACCCGCGACCGACCCGACGGTGATGGAAAATCTCCTGATCGCGATCGACGAGAAAACGGAAAGCCTGATGGCGCTGCGAGAACTTCTGAGATTGCTCGAGACCGAGCAATCGGAATTGGGCAAAGCGCTTCTGGACGCCCTTTCGATGATGACAACGGAACTTGGGGCGAACAGGAGCATCCGCCACATGCAAATGGACGCCCTCAATTCGATCGAGGAGCAACGCGAGGAACTCGATCAGCGGCTGAGCGCGCTGGAGAGACAGGACGGCAACCTCGAGAGGAAACTCGATCGGATCCTGAGGATCTTGAACCTGCCAATGAGCTGAGCTTCGGCGCCTGGCTCGCGCGGGTGCTGCACCTGCTACGGTCGAACTTCCGCAAATGGCGGTGGCAGAAACTGGCGGATCGGCCAGCTCTCGGCGTGATGTTCGAGGCAGGCGACCGGGCCATCGTTTCCTCGCAAGGGGTCGCTATTCTCAAGAACGGCCCCGATGCGGCGCGGCTTGCATCGCTTTTCGAGCCGGGCCGGCCTCAGGCTATCGCCGATACTGAAACCGGAGGATTCCCTGCGCCTGAGCCGTCACCCTATGATGACGGGCCGGGGATCTAGCGATTTAGTGGAGCAAACCCTAGTGCGTCGTCGATTCAATTGCGGATTAAGTGGGCCATGAAAGTGCCGTGACTTGCTCTTACGCTCCGTAGCTGTTCTGTGCCATCGCATTTTCCGGTTTCGGATCCAGTTGGAAAGTTCCTGCTTTTCGGTCAGGCGCATCCTTGGATCTGTTTAGCGAACGGTAGCGCAGACCATCTGCCTGACTTCTCAGCAAGCAAACCTGCGATGCTGGAAAAAGGAAACGCGCCCCGTGGGACGCGCTTCAATGTGGTGCTACTTCGAGCTTGTTAACGGCTCGACCGCGAATTCTGAACATCCCATTCCTAAGGCGCTTCAGGTCTCAAGTCCAGACGCAACTTGACAGCAAGCGATGCAGAAGCCGATCGTGACAAAAATTTAAGTAATAAGGATTTTTCAGTCATGCATACCCGTCTCGGCCTCGATATCGGCACCAATTCGATCGGCTGGTGGCTCTATGAAATTGATGGGGCCGAAACTAACGCCCGGATTGTCGGTGTTCTCGACGGCGGTGTGCGCATATTCTCCGACGGGCGCGATCCGAAATCCGGCGCTTCGCTCGCAGTTGATCGTCGCGCGGCCCGTGCGATGCGGCGGCGGCGCGACCGCTATCTCCGGCGGCGCGCGACCCTCATGAAGCTTTTGGCCCGGAGCGCGCTCATGCCTGCAGATCCCGCCGAGGCTAAAAAGCTCGAACGTCTCGACCCCTATGAACTGCGCGCCACCGGACTCGACGAAACTCTGCCCCTCACGCATTTCGGACGTGCGCTGTTCCACATCGACCAGCGGCGAGGCTTCAAATCGAACCGCAAGACCGATCGCGGCGACAATGAGAGTGGCAAGATCAAGGATGCTACTCAGCGCCTTGACTGGGCCATGCATGACGCAAAGGCGCGCACCTATGGCGAGTTCCTGCACATGCGGCGGAGCAAGGCCGAGGACCCGCGGCATATCCCGACGGTGCGCACCCGGCTGAGTATCGCCGCGCGCGGCGGTCCTGATGCAAGAGAAGAAGCGGGCTACGATTTCTACCCAGACCGCCGCCATCTCGAAGAGGAATTTCACCATTTGTGGGAGGCGCAAGCGACGCATCACCCGACGGTTCTGACCGAGGAACTGCGCGATCTGGTCTTCGAGACAATCTTCTACCAGCGCCCTTTGAAGGAACCGAAGGTGGGCCTTTGCCTGTTCTCCGCCGAAGAGCGCCTTCCCAAGGCGCACCCCCTGACCCAACGGCGCGTGCTCTACGAAACGGTGAACCACCTCAGAGTCACTTCGGACGGACGCGCCTTGCGCCCCCTGACGCTGGAAGAGCGCGATACGATCATCCTTGCGCTCGACAACAAGAAGCCCACGAAGACGCTCTCATCCATGTCGATGACGCTCACCGCGCTCGCCAAGGCGATTAAGCTCCGCGACGTCGAGCGCTTCACGCTTGAAACGGGGGTGCGCGACTCCATCGCCTGTGACCCGGTGCGGGCTAGCCTTGCCCATCCTGACCGCTTCGGTCCACGTTGGTCGGTGTTCGACGGGGAGACGCAATGGGAAATCGTATCGCGCATTCGGGCTGTGCAGAGCGATGCCGACTTCGAGGCGCTGGTATCTTGGCTGCAAAAAACTCATGGCCTAGACGCCGAGCATGCGACCCACACAGCCAACGCGTCGCTGCCCGAGGGGCATGGCAGGCTCGGACTTGGTATCACGCGCGCGCTGCTAAAAAAGCTCGAAGCCGATGTCGTCACCTATTCCGAAGCGATCGAAGCCTGCGGGCTCAAACACAGCGACCAGCGGACCGGCGAGGATCTCGGCACGCTCCCCTACTACGGAGAGGTGCTTGATCGCCACGTCATTCCAGGAAGCTTTGACGAAAACGACGACGACGTCACCCGCTTCGGCCGGATCACAAACCCGACCGTGCATATCGGTCTCAACCAGTTGCGCCGGCTCGTGAACAAGATCATCGAAACGCATGGCAAGCCAGTGCAGATCGTCGTCGAACTCGCCCGTGATCTGAAGCAATCAGAAGCACAGAAAAAACTTGCCATCAAACGCATCCGCGACACCACCGCGGATGCCAAACGGCGCTCGTCGCAGCTTGAAGAGCTTGGCGTCGCTGACAATGGCCATAACCGGATGCTGTTGCGGCTCTGGGAGGATCTAGGCCCGGCCGTCGGCCCGCGCAGCTGCCCCTACACCGGGCGGACCATCAGCACGACCATGGTCTTCGACGGGTCCTGCGACGTCGATCACATCCTGCCCTATTCCCGCACGCTCGACGACAGCTTCGCAAACCGGACGCTTTGCGTGAAGGAAGCCAACCGCGATAAAGGCGACAAAACCCCCTGGGAGGCTTGGGGTGGCACCGCGCGATGGGACGCGATCGACGCCAATCTCAAGAACCTGCCTGAAAATAAACGGTGGCGTTTTTCTCCTGACGCGATGGAGCGGTTCGAAGGGGAAAAAGGCTTCCTTGATCGCGCCCTGGTAGACACGCAATACCTTGCCCGGATCGCGCGGAGTTATCTCGACACGCTCTATACCGAGGGCGGGCATGTCTGGGTCGTGCCGGGCCGAATGACCGAGATGCTCCGCCGTCACTGGGGTCTGAACGCGCTTCTGAGCGATGCATCAAACGGCGCGGTGAAGGCCAAGAACCGCACGGATCACCGCCATCACGCGATCGACGCAGCCATCGTTGCGGCAACGGATCGCGGCCTACTCAACAAGATCAGCAAAGCGGCAGGACAGGGAGAACAAGCTGGGCAATCTGCCGAGCTGATTGCCCGCGACACCCCATCACCTTGGGAAGGGTTCCGAGCCGATCTGGAACATCAGCTGAACAACATCTTAGTCAGTCACCGCGCAGATCACGGGCGCATCGACCGCGAAGGTCGCAAACTGGGACGCGACAGCACTGCGGGTAAGCTACATAACGACACTGCCTACGGGGTCGTCGATGACGCCACGGTCGTCAGCCGCGTGCCGCTGCTCTCACTGAGCTTGGTCGATATCGAGATCACGTCGAAAGGCAAGAATATCCGCGACCCGCAACTGCAACGCGCGCTGGCGACTGCTACCCGCGGAAAAGAGGGCAAGGCGTTCGAGGCCGCGCTGCGCGACTTTGCAGCCAAGCCCGGCCCCTATCAAGGTATCCGACGGGTGCGCCTGATCGAAGCCCTGCAAAAGAGTGCCCGCGTCGAAGTCGGCCTGGATCAGGCCGAAGAAGGCCCGCTGAAAGCCTACAAAGGCGACAGCAACCATTGCTACGAGCTCTGGCGCCTGCCCGACGGCAAGGTGAAACCTCAGGTCACTACAACATACGAAGCACATACAGGTGTGGAAAAGCGCCCGCACCCGGCTGCGAAACGCCTGCTGCGGGTCTTCAAACGCGACATGGTCGCGCTGGAACGCAACGGCGAAACCCTGATCTGCTACGTGCAGTCCATGCACATCGCGAATGGCCTGTATCTCGCGCCCCATTTCGAGGCGAACGCCGACGCCAGAAGTCGCGACAAATCCGATCCCTTCCGCTTCATCCAGATCGGCGCAGGCCCTCTGGTCAAGGCAGGTATCCGTCGTGTCCTCGTCGATGAGATGGGGCGCCTGCGCGATCCCGGCCCGCCGCGCTGAGCGGCGCGATTCGCCAAAACCCCAGAAATATGCCATCCTTTTTTCTTGGGGGCTCTGGAGGGAATGGTGGATCGTATTGTCGATATCGCCACGGATGGGCGTCATCTGTCACGTGACCGAGGATTTTTGAAAGTCAGTGAAAAGGGGGCCGAAGTCGGGCGCATACCGCTCGACGAGATCGCGGCTGTCATCGTTCACGCGCATGGCACGAGCTGGTCCAATTCGTTGCTCGCCGAGCTTGCCGATCGCGGCGCGCCGGTCGTCATCTGCGGCACCAATCACGCGCCGAGATCCGTCCTGATGCCTCTTGAAGGGCATCACGCGCAAGGCGCGCGCCTCCGTGCGCAGTGGGGGGCAAAACTTCCGCTCATCAAACAGGCGTGGAAGCAGGTGGTTTGCGCAAAGATAACGATGCAAAGCGCTGCGCTTGCTTCCACCGGACAGAGCGCGGCACCTCTGCACATGATGATCCGCAAGGTTTCCAGCGGCGATAGCGGCAATCTGGAAGCGCAGGCTGCCCGCTATTACTGGCCGCGCATGATGGGTGATACATTTCGCCGCGATCGCGAAGCGCAGGATGCGAACGCGCTCCTGAACTACGGCTACACGGTGCTGCGCGCCGCGACAGCCCGCGCTGTCGTCGCGGCTGGGCTGCATCCCGGCATTGGGCTACACCATGCGCACAGGGCGAACGGTTTCGCCCTTGCCGATGATCTGATGGAGCCCTTCCGGCCTCTGGTGGATTGCACGGTGCGCGCGCTCGTCGCGCGCAATGGCGATCAGGTCGACAGCGAGGCAAAGCAGAGCCTTGCCCGCCTTATTTCACTCGATCTGCCGCTCGGCGACGCCACGACGCCCGTTTCGGTCGCGCTCGGAAAACTGGCAACCTCGCTCGGACAGAGTTTCGAGACCGGCCAGCTTGCGCTCGCCCTGCCCTCGCCGCCCGATGCCAGTGAGTTGTCGGAGTTGGGCGCATGAGCAACCAAAGTCATTTCCTTTCAGGATATCGGATCATGTGGATACTTGTGATGTTCGACCTGCCCACCGACACCAAACCGCAACGCAAGGCGGCAACGGATTTTCGGAACTTCCTACTCGACGAGGGCTTCGAGCGCAGTCAGTTCTCCGTCTATGCCCGCTTCGTCAACGGCAAGGAAGCATTCCAGACCCGGATCAATCGAATCGAGCGCCATTTGCCCGACAAAGGTGACATCCAGATCCTGAACTTCACCGATCGCCAGTATCGTGATATCGTGCATTTCTCGGATCAGGGGCGCCGCGCTGCCCGAAAAAACCCGGAACAACTGGCCTTATTTTGACGAAGATTCTGCGAATCCAACAGACTGAAAACCTCTCAAACTCCTTTAACTTCAGGAGCTTGAGCGGTGATCCAGGCTAGCAGTTCAGAATTCGAGGTCCAGCCGCAACTCTCGGAGCTTCGCCCTCGCGCCGGTGTTGAGGCTAGCAGTTCAGAATTCGAGGTCCAGCCGCAACTCAGAGGATGACCTGATAGCGCGTTGTGCAAGGCTAGCAGTTCAGAATTCGAGGTCCAGCCGCAACGTAAAGAACAGGTAAGCGCGGAAGGTGCGAAGGCTAGCAGTTCAGAATTCGAGGTCCAGCCGCAACACCTATGCAGCTGCCTACGCTGAGGCGGGAAGGCTAGCAGTTCAGAATTCGAGGTCCAGCCGCAACTCACGATCCCTTACACACCTTGGAACCCCAGGCTAGCAGTTCAGAATTCGAGGTCCAGCCGCAACTGTGCTTGCTGAGAGTGCGGGACCGCCGGGAGGCTAGCAGTTCAGAATTCGAGGTCCAGCCGCAACCCTCCGGAGCGCATCACGATCACCGTGAAGAGGCTAGCAGTTCAGAATTCGAGGTCCAGCCGCAACTGGACGCTCGCTGACAAGATCGGCGGGATAAGGCTAGCAGTTCAGAATTCGAGGTCCAGCCGCAACACAGTCAATCTGCGGATCGACGAGATTATCAGGCTAGCAGTTCAGAATTCGAGGTCCAGCCGCAACTATCGGGCCAGCCGTCGCCGACATTCGTTAGGCTAGCAGTTCAGAATTCGAGGTCCAGCCGCAACTCCGTGCTTGACCGGTTCGCCAGCGCAGACAGGCTAGCAGTTCAGAATTCGAGGTCCAGCCGCAACCGGGCATTGGGCCCAATGAGCCGCTGCCGCAGGCTAGCAGTTCAGAATTCGAGGTCCAGCCGCAACTGCATTGCATCGCTCCAGTGGACAGGGAAGAGGCTAGCAGTTCAGAATTCGAGGTCCAGCCGCAACTACCGGATACCGCACGAAACTTGGCCGCATAGGCTAGCAGTTCAGAATTCGAGGTCCAGCCGCAACTGCGGAGCTGCTCAGCAGCAGAAAACGCAAAGGCTAGCAGTTCAGAATTCGAGGTCCAGCCGCAACTGGCGCCGATGTATGACCGCAGCCTGAAAAGGCTAGCAGTTCAGAATTCGAGGTCCAGCCGCAACAGGAATATGAGCGATGCTCAAGACCGTTGTAGGCTAGCAGTTCAGAATTCGAGGTCCAGCCGCAACTCCTCCGTCGTTGCGTTCTCGTCGACCCAGAGGCTAGCAGTTCAGAACTCGAGGTCCAGCCGCAACACCGGAAGCCCGGTGCTGGCAACGGCGGTGAGGCTAGCAGTTCAGAATTCGAGATCCAGCCGCAACGACCGGAGGTGACAAGCCAGCTTGTCCCGCAGGCTAGCAGTTCAGAATTCGAGGTCCAGCCGCAATGGCCAGATCATCGACGCGATGCCCGAGACTGATCAAACTCACCAAAAACTAAACGAGAAGGCAGGCAGGTGGGCATCCAAAGATAGCGCTCCCAAAAACCATCTCGTCAAAACACTTGCCGCCCACTCCCGAAACATCAAAAACGCCGAGCGATCGAAAAACCGACAGAACTGTCACCGAAGACATCGGCGGAACTCTGTGTTCGGGAATAAGAAACCTCGGCGCTCCAGCGTGCAGGGATCCACAATCACGACAGCCGTATCGTTCGATGTTGACCGGCGACTGTCTCAGCCCTCTGGCTCAGCAAGAGCTTTAGAAAGTAGACGCCGGATCATCTCAGGTCGAGACGGCAGGTCGTCTTCCAGCTTTCTTCGATCATCGAGTGCCTGGAGCATTTCTCGCGGCAGGCGGAGAGTCACAGCCTCGGTATCGACGCGCGGGCGTCCCATCTTCTTTTTTTCCATTTCAACGCTTCTTTTTGTTGACTTAATAACGTTTCAATGTCATATTTGACGAGCGAAGGCAAGGGCTCCTACCCCCTCGCCCCGCTCTGACCACAGCCATCTCAGCACAGGAGACAACCATGGCTATCATCTCGAATATCATCCAGCTCATCCGGAATGAAGACGCATCAGAGGAAACCATCGCGCCCATCCTCACTCGCTTCCCGCATTTTCTGGAAGCGCTCGCAGATTTCCTCGACTACGAGCACTACCTTGCGGAAACACAAAGCTGGGAGCCGGCCTTCAGCCACTGGGAGAACGCCTCCGCGCGGGCCCAAGAAGACATGTTCCGGCTTCAACGCGAGATTCTGAACGAAGAGCCCCGTCTCCCGGTCGAAAAACCTTTGAAATTGATCGTGTTTGGCCTGAGCCTGGCGATGCGTGACGAGACCGGCGCACACCGCGATCGCTTTCGCGATCTCGTCCGCTGTCGCGGAAACGAGCTTCTCATCAAGGAAAAGCGCCCGGGTGATCGGCATGTGAACGACCTGCTCAAGCGGACGCTCATTTTGTTCGATCAGTTTCTCGACCTCTACTCGGTTGATCAGACCGCGCCCGATACGGCGACGGCTTCTCACTGATCGACTGAAGTAGCAGCGCTCTTTGATCTCGACCGAGAAACTCGGTCGAGACTGGGCCTGCATACCCTCCAAAACATTACAAACCACGTGCGCAGTTCACTGCGCCCGCTTCTCCCTACGCATTCAAAGGAGGGTCTCATATGACCCAAACGAACAAAACCGTTCTGCAAATCCGGGGCGAGAACCACGTCGTCCAGCCCGGCCAAATCCATAAGCGCTGGAGTGATGCCGCAGAAAGCAAGGGCTACCGCGTGGTGGCCCGCGTCAAAGACAAGAATAGCCTCGCTCTGGAATGCAAAACTTGCGGAGGCCTTCACGTCAGCCGTTACTATGTCTTGCTCAACTTCCAGCCCGGCTGTCCACATTGCATTGAGGCGCGCTGGCGTGAGACCGCGAAAGACGCGGGCGTAGAGTTTCTGCGCCGCGATCCAAAGCACCGGCACTACGCTTTCTATCGGACGGAATGTGGTCACGAAATCCGACGTCAGTTCACCTTCATTGAACGTATGGCGCGCGGCGAAACAGACGCGCGCTGCGAGATCTGCCACCACGCACGTGAACAAGAGGAAGCCATTCAGAAAGGCTGGGAACTCGTCGGTCGCGATCCTAAGGGTGATGCCCAATGCCGAATTTACCGCCACGCCGAGGGGTGCGGAGCCGAGGCACGGATCGTCCGCAACAATATGCAGACCGGGCGTTTCACTTGTCCCGGGTGCGGCGAGAACTGGTCGACGGGGCCGAGCTATCTCTATGCGATGAAATTTGCGCTCGAAACCGGGACCGAAGCGGTGAAAGTCGGCTTCTCGCGCAACCCCGAATCTCGATTGAAATACCAGCTCCACCGCAATCCCGACTTGCCGCGCGAGTTACTGCTCAAGGTGCCGATGCGCAGCGGACGCCACGCGCAACGCGTTGAAAAACGGCTGCATAAATGGCTGGCGGCGGAGTTCCCCGACGATTTGGTGCCGCCGGAGGAGTTCACTGATCTACTCAAGGTCAAATCCGAGCTTTATCGGGCGGGCCTTGAAGCAACGATCCTGCGCCAGATGCATCGCCTCCAACGTAAGGAAAGACGCGCAGCCGAACGAAGCCGGATTCGCAGCCGATCGCGCTCCAAACGGATGCGGCGCGCGCGTCGCTAAGCCCCATCGCTCCTTCAAATGACCCAAACGGTCCCGCGCCTCGCGGGACCGCCCTGCCCCTACATGCCCACAGGACCCTGCCATGACCCAAACATCTCTCGCACCGTCTCTGACCAACCTGCCCTGGAGCGGCCTCCTCCTCTGCGCTCTGGCCCGGACACAATCGCCTGACAGCGCCGCTCCGATCTCGCCCCCTGACCTCACCGGGCTCGATCCCCAGGATCAGCTCGCACTGATCGGCGACCATCTCGACGCTCTCGACGCTCTCGACGCTGATGAACGCACGAGGACGGCACTTGCACCACAAGACGCCGATGCGCTCTCACTCTGGATCGCCCCCAGAGTCACGGGCCTGCGCCCGACCGAGCTCGCGCTGATCCTGCGGCTGGCCGCGACCTTCGAAACGCAAGATCGCATCGATGCCCTGTTCGAACCCGGCGCGGTCACGCTGATGACCGGCGCGTCGCGGTCGGAACTGGCCGATGCCGCCACCGTCCTCAAAGACCATTTCCTACCCGCCGATCGAGAGATCGCGCTGCGCCCGTTGCAACGACTGAAGCAACACAAAGATTTGTCGATCCACACCCTCGGCGAGATGCTGCGGTCCGACATCATGCCCGAGATCGAAGAACTGTTTGAGGGCACCGAACCGCTGCTCATTCTGATGCCTGACGAAACCGCGTTGCCCGACGCGCTTGCGGAGGCGCTGCCTGCCCCTCTCAAGCTCGCGCCGCTGTCGCGCCAGATCATCCTAGCGCTGCTCCATCTGACCTACGCGCCCTTGGACCTTGCCAATCTCCCTGCCTTGCTGCCGAGCGAGGCCGATTTCGAAACGATCAGTGCCGCCGCGCTGAGCTTCGCGCTGCGCGCATCGAGCGCCGAGGAAGCCGCGCGTCGGATCACGCGAGCGCTTCCGAAACCCGCGCCCACGCCGCAGGGGCCGACCCTTGAAGATCTGACCGGCGCCGGTGAGGCGCTGCTTACCGCCCGGCGCATCGTCGCGGATCTGGCGCTCTGGCAGAGCGGCGAAGTCGACTGGTCAGATGTCACCCGATCGCTCCTGCTTTTCGGCCCTCCCGGCACGGGCAAGACCTACCTCGCGCGCGCGATGGGCGCCTCGGCCGATGTGAACTTCGTCTCCGCAAGCTTCGGCGAATGGCAAGCTGAGGGCCATCTGGGCAAGATGCTCGCTGCGATGCGCGCGAGCTTCGAGGAGGCGCGCAACGCCGCCCCTTCAGTCCTGTTCGTCGACGAGATCGACGCCGCCGGCTCCCGCTGGGCGCCCGACCGCCACAACCGCGAGTATCGCCGCCAAGTCATCAACACCTTCCTGGCCGAGATCGACGCCACCGCGCGCGCAGAAGGCGTCGTCTTTGTCGGCGCTACGAATGACCGCAGCGCACTTGACCCTGCGATCCTGCGGCCGGGTCGGCTCGATCTGCACGTCGCTGTGCCTCTGCCTGATGCCGCCACGCTCATCGGTGTTCTGCAGAAGCATATCAATCTGCCCGACGACCAGCTGCGCCACCTTGCCCAGGCAGCCGTGGGGATGAGCGCAGCCGATCTCGATGCCGCGATCCGAGCGGCAAAGAGCTCGGTGCGGGCGAAAAAGCGGCCGCTCGAACTCCACGATCTGCATCGTCAGATCGGCGGCCTTCAGCAAACAGATCCAGAGGTGATCTGGCGCTCCGCGGTCCATGAGATCGGGCATGCGATTGCTTTTGCAGAGCTCTGCCTTGGCACCATCAGCCGCGTCCTGATCCGTCGGGATGGCGGAGGTGAAGCGCACCCGAAGCCGAGCCGAGCGATCCAAACCTTGGCCGACATCGAGGACGAATTGACCTTCCTGCTCGCTGGTCGGGCCGCCGAACGGCTGGTGCTGGGCGAGGTATCGGCCGGGGCTGGCGGGTCGGCGGACTCGGACCTCGCGTTGGCGACCCGCCGTTGCGTCGATATCGAGACACGCTACGGCCTCGGTCACCACGGTCGCATTTGGCTCGATGGCATCGACGAAGTGACTCTCCGCAATCCGCACGTTTACGCGAAAGTCCGCAAGCGGCTGGAAACAGCCGAGCGGCGTGCAGACGCGTTGCTGGAAGCACAACGAGACCGTCTCGAGGCTGCGGCGCGCGAGCTGTGCGAGCGCCAGGAACTGGGCGAACAAGAGCTTGCACGGCTCTTGAGCCCCAATTCGGATCGGCGTTCGCAGTCCTCGCGCGCGGAACGGAGGACGAACGAGATTGCGCCGTTTGCGTGATCGCTTCTTCCCGCTCGCCGCACCTACCCGCCATGTTCGACCAAGATTACGCAATCTTGGTCGATATCAGCGCTTCCAAGCCCCCAAACAGGCCCACGATGCTGATTTCTGTGGATTACGAAGCGCTTACCCATGAATGAGACCCGCGCATGACTTATTATGTTCCTATCACCCGCATGGGCCTCCCAGCCCAGATCAGACCCCATCGAGATCGTCACCGCAAAGCGCGCTGGCGTAAGGAGCAACTCGGCCTATGGCGCGAGATCAGAGACGTCATGCCCAATGCCATCAGGCGCCTTCGGCGCCGGATGGCGCTGGCATGCAATCGTCTCAAGCCCACGGCGATCAAACGTGTCACCCCTCTTTCAAGGAACTTGCGAAGCTTCTCGCACGACAGGCGGCACGCGAATATCAACGTTCCGAACGCGAGGAGTGAATGATGAGCACATTCCAGCCGCTTCGAGCTGCGATCTACGCCCGTTACTCGACCGATCTTCAATCGGCAGCCTCGATCACCGACCAAGTGCGCCTGTGCCGCAAGCTCTGCGAAGAGCGGGGTTGGCAGGTCGTGAACGTCTTTCATGACGAGGCGATCAGCGGCGCCACGCACCTGCGCCCCGGCTTTCAGGAGATGCAGAGCGCAGCTGCAAGAGGCGAGTTCGACCTGCTCGTCGCGGAAAGTCTCGATCGCCTGTCGCGCGACCAGGAGCATATCGCCGGGCTACACAAGCGCATGCTTTTTCTCGGCGTGGCAATTCACACGAAAGCCGAGGGCGAGATCAACGAGATGCACATCGGCCTCGGCGGAACGATGTCAGCCTTGTTTCTGCGCCAGCTCGCCCAGAAGACCCATCGCGGCCTCGAGGGACGCGTCAGGCAAGGCAAATCAGCGGGCGGCCTCAGCTTCGGCTATCGCCTTGATCGAAGCGCTCTGCCCGATGGCTCTCTCAGCACGGGCGATCTAGCTATCGAGCCAACCGAGGCCGCCATCGTGCGCCACATCTTCGAACGCTTTGCTGCTGGTAAAAGCGCGCGGGCGATCGCATTCGAATTGAATGAGCGCAACGTCCCTGCCCCGCGTGCCGCGAAGGGCAAGAGCGCTGGGACTTGGTCGTTTTCGACGATCTCGGGGAACCGCAAACGGGGCACCGGGATCCTCAATAACGAACTCTATATAGGTCGACGTGTCTGGAACCGGCAACGGTTCATCAAGGATCCTTCGACAGGGAAGCGGCAGGCTCGACTTAATCCTCCCGAACAATGGGTTATCGATGATGTTCCAGATCTGCGGATCATCGATGACGATCTATGGGGGCGCGTGAAAGAGATCCAGGAGGGCGTCCGAGCCGCCATCAATGCCGATGATCGCCCGAACGCGTTCGGTGCCGCGAGGCGCCCCACGCATCTTTTCTCGGGCCTACTCAAATGCGCCTGCTGCGGCGCGAACTATATTCTCGTCAACAAGGTCAAATACGGCTGCTCCGCTGCCCGCAACCGGGGGACCTGCGCCAATCATGCGCTGATCCGTCGGGAGGATGTCGAAACGCGCGTTCTCGAAGGGCTCAAGGCACATCTTCTGCACCCGGACCTGATCGCGGAATTTGTCGACGAGTTCCAACGGGAAGTCCGCGAAGAACGACGCTCAGCAGAGCTTGCGCGCAACACTTCGGAACAGCGCCTCGCAAAGATTGACGACGAGATCGCAAATCTCGTGAAAGCGATCATGGCCGGTATGTTCCACGCGAGCATCAAGGAACGTCTGGATGAGTTGGAGGCCGAGCAACGCGCGCTCCAGGACAGGATTTCCACGATGCCAGCGCCTGATCCCGTCATCATCCATCCGGCTGTTGCGGAGATCTACCGCAGCAAGGTGGAAGATCTGACGGTAGCGCTCAATGACAGTGATAGCCGCAGCGAGGCGACGGCGATCCTTCGTAGCCTCATCGACCAGATCGTCCTGCACCCGGACCCGAACGCTTCGAGCGGCCATGTGATTGAGCTCTATGGGGAACTAGGCGCGATCCTGGGATTGGGGGATGGCACAAATGACAAACCCCGCCTTGGTGTGGGCGGGGTGTCGACTTCGTTGGTTGCGGGAGTAGGATTTGAACCTACGACCTTCAGGTTATGAGCCTGACGAGCTACCGGGCTGCTCCATCCCGCGTCCGTTGAGCGTT
>MDSW01170981.1_pt1 | contig 14292 bp, 11 predicted proteins | sample 811171 | NCBI WGS metagenome assembly MDSW01 (sample SAMN05326641, study PRJNA326480) | marine metagenome | isolation source: seawater | place: Atlantic Ocean: North West | collected 2012 | reverse complement strand
GGATTTTCTTTAGCAAGTAACTCCTCTACATATTCAATACCATGTTCTTTTGCAAGATTGTTGGCACTATTCACTTCACTTTCAACATAGGTCTTCAGTAACTTAGCCTTACTTCGTAAGTCTTTCCTTTCAGACATTATCCTTCCTAATACACTCCCTGGGACTCCTTTGCCTTTGTATTCCAAGGAATTTTGAAGAGCATATTTTCTAACGATATTTTCAATTTCGACTCCCCATTCCTCTTCTTCTGCCATACTACATTACTCTCTCAGATATATCTTACATTTCACCATTCTCATTTCACCATTCATCTAGTGAAGTTTGTTTGATATTTGCGTCATATTCACTTCTTAGTGGAGCAGGCATTTTATGAACACTTACCCATTTATCTTTTACAGTTTTCCAACTCCATCTTAATTGTTCATGAGGAAAATTTCCTAAGATCATTTTTTCTACTGCAATTTTAGTTACTGGATCAGATGGATATCCTGAGCCAATGCTAAAACTCATATTTTTATCTATCTTTTCTATTTCAAAATCTCGAGTAACTTTTGCTATTATACTCGCTGCTCCCGTAACCAAATCTATATCATCCATCTTATGTTTTGAGATTATTTTTGTTTTTTTCCATTTTTCTCCCAAATTGCTTCTTACATTTGCGCCAAATCTTTCCTCATTAACATCACAAGCATCTAAATTAATTTGTTCAATTTTTAAAGAAAAACCATCTTTTTTTATTACTTCTGAAAATAGTTTAACTTCTAATTTATTTAGATTATTTCTTTCCACTTCCAAATCTATCTCACAAGGAGGACATATTATTGTTCTAATATTCCATTTTCTTTTATTACAATTTTCAATAATCGCTTCATACAAATAAATTCTTTTATTTTTACTGACCTTTTTAGATTCTTCAATACCCATCTCTTCGAGTAATTTAATATCTCTTTTTGGGATTCTTAATGCTGTTACTACTAAAGGCCCTATGACCGGCCCTCTTCCGGCTTCATCTACTCCAATTATGGTGTTAGCCATGCTCCTCTGCCGGGGTGATAATTATTCATTTATACTATTTTTCGACTCAAAAATACGAAGACTTAATGGTAACTGGTTAATATGGACTAACATGTCTCCTTTTTGGCCCTTCAAGAAAAAAAAACCCAAATCACGACTCAGAAAAAATGATTATACAGAAAATATTGTTGAATATGAAAGAAATATCTCTACAAAAAAAGATTCTAAAAAAGATGACAATAGTCATTTAAAGAATAAAAATTTTTTAAATGCTCTTAAAATTTTAGATCAATCTAAAGAATGAGTTTCAAATCAATGGATCAGATGCTACTTTATTTATCTCGATAATGCTAAATTCTCCCGCATGTATCGGAGTTTTTAGGCCATATTTTTCGCTTACCCGAGGGTCTATTTCTCCAAATTGACCAATTTCAATATCTCGAACCATTATCTTAGCACCTCTTCCATAGAGCCAAGGAGATTTTTTTTCTTTAATTGGTTTATATTTTACATCCTCACTAAGTATCCCTAGGTCTCTGATAATCGATTGTACATACCCTTTGGCCGAAGTAAACCCTCCGCCTACTTCTGCACATGACCAAGAAAATGAATAACTATTCTTAGAATCATTAACTACATGCCCGAGTTCGTAGATACGCTGTGGTAACTCTTGATGTCTATTAGCGGCTAAAATTTGTAATAATGAAGGAAGTATATACTGCCTAAGTATTGTGTGTTCTGTACTAATTGGATTAGCAATACTCGTTACTAGTCCTTTTTTCTCCCACCTAGTTCTTTCAAATTGATCTCGTTCATTGGACAGTGTCAAACTTTGTACTTCTTGTAATCCTAGTGCACGTAAACTAGCTCTAATTCTCCTATTCATCTGGGCAGATTTTAGTGGCAATGAATCTAGATGTATTGAAGACATCTGTTCAGGTAAATTATTATATCCAAAACCTATTGCTATATCTTCAACAATGTCTATTGGATGCATTATGTCACTTCTCCATCTGGGCATTGAAATAATATGCTCAATCTCTCCAATTACACAGTCAGACCATCTTTCAGCTTTATTGGGGCCGTCAGTAACTGTCCTAGATTCCAACAATTCTCCGCCCATTTTAGCTATAGACTCTTTGATTTCTGAATTACTTAATCTCAAACCAAGTATTTTTTCAATTAACTTATCTGGTATTCTATGATTTATCGCGGTTCCATCGGGTGTAATTAATGATTCTTCATCAGAAAATTTTATTTCTAGATTTTCAATAATTCCGTTTCTTTCTCCAAGTGCCAAACAAATTAACAATAGACATGCTTCACATGATCTTCTATCCCATCCTGTTACATCAATAAAGAAATCCTTAGTTCTACTCGTAACTGTAGTTTTTTCCCCATTAATTATGGGGGGAAAAGAAACCACATCATTATTTGAATCTAATATCACTGGAAAAATATCATACTCTTTCATAAGATGAGAATATTCAATTCCTTTTGGATGCCTTTCTAAGATTTCTGCAATACTCATATCCGTATTCTCCGATAAAGGAACAAACCTAAATGAAGAATTAACCGTCTTAACCTCAAATGGTGGTTTTATTTTTTCTAAATCATGAACTCCTATTGAGGATAATTTTCTTTTTCTCCCTAGAGTTAGATGTAATTTTTCCTGATGATCCATTAATGATTGAATAAATTTCTCTTTCTCTTGGATGTTATTTCCAGTTTTTACGCCTCTGACAATAGCAGACATTATTATTGGACGTACATTTTCGAGACTCTTTTCCACATATACAACACAATTTCCTTTTTTCACATCCATTACTGTATTCTCTTTCCTTTCTCCCAAGAAAGCACGCGCAGTTTTTGCCAAAGTCTCATGACTTAACAGGTCAGGTCTATCAGGAAAAACCTCGATGTCTATTTGTTCTTCATTATTACTTTCTACAGGGCAACCAATTTCAGTTAACCAATTATCCCATATCTTCGATTTATGTTTAATACCATTTATTCCTTGGATATAACTCAATAATTCATGTTCTAGAGTGATTGTTGGCATTTTGAAACCTCAACTCCCTAGCCACATAGGTAAAGATTTATTATATCCTATCAAACGAAGACCTGAGATTGCTGCTGTATCAAAATTAATAGCTCTTAAGTTCCTTCTACCTATTTTTTCTAATCCATCAATGCCAAGTTCATACATCCATTCTTTTAATTCTAATTCTTTAATTTGAATATTTTCATTAATCTTTGATTCTTCTATCGGTCCAATTATTCCTACACATCCTGATGCTACCGAAATAAGCATATCTTCTACTGTTGGCTGCTTATCGATCTTCATGAAAACTTTTAGATTATTTTCTACAAAACTCCAAGACTTAATTGCCAAACCAATTGTAGGTAAACAGGCAGCAACTCTACTTCCTCCAGGGGCTGATGCATCAACTATCGCACCATCTAATTTAAGTTCAATAACCAATCTAAACAATTCTTTAACTCTATTTACATGATTCTTTAGGAATACCATTGACGATTCTTTCATTCTGCTCACCAGTGATACTATTATTGCTTCTAATTCAGCATCGTTAAGATATGGCATTCGGGCTAAATCAATTATTATTCCTGCACACATATCGATATGTTCCATAGAATTTATTAAATTTTCCTCATTGACTTCCAAAAAATCTATTTCTCTAGGATTTTCATAAACTAATGCAGGTTGATTCGATGCATGACTACCTTTCCATTTTTGAGCAGTCTCACATTCAATAAGCCATGGGACCTTAAATAAAATTCCTTCAGAATCTGGATTTTTTGGAAGAATTAATGTGTAATTATCTACTGTTTTATGGGCAGGTATTCTCTCATTATTATCTGGTACTAAAATTATATTTTCTAATCCTTCAGTTATATTTTTTATAGGCTTATTTACATCTTGTGCTTTCTTACTGATTGCGGATTCTAATACTAATGCATCCTCATTGATTGTTAAGCCAATAGGAGTTAAATATTCTTTACAATATTCTATTTCTTCTTCGTTTATAGAACGCATCAATACATCTTCGCCAGGAGGGGGGCAACTTCCTGCTATTATCAACTTCCCTCCAACCATGCCAAGGCCAGGTTCAGAGCCTGTAGATCCTAATATTATTCCAACTCCTCCGCTCATTTTAGAACCTAACTTATCTCCGGCATGACCTCTAACAATAATAGTGCCTCCTCTCATTTTTCCTCCAGCTTCGTTTCCCACAGAACCTTGGACTATAATCACTCCACCTTCCATATGATAGCCAATTTTATCTCCTACATCTTTCTCAACTATTATTTTTCCAGACTTTTGAAAAGCACCTAACATTGATGTTGCTGAACCTTGTAAGGTAAATATTCCTCCTCTATTCATTGCACCAGCACATTCTCCTAAATCTCCTAATAGTAACACCTTAGATTTATCAGGGAGGTGAGTTATTGCTCCAATTTCACCATTTCTGGGTTTTTCATCTTGGTCTCTGCCCCACCCTATTTTAACAAGTAAATCTTTTTTCATAGATTCAATAAGTAATTTATCAAGTTGTCTATTAAGTTTAACACTTTTATCTGTGATTTTACGCATTTATCAATCCACCTCTCGTTTAAGCATCTACTTGCATGCCGTCCGAGAATAGACTTAGAAAAAAGGATATCCTATAATCATATTATTTTATTTGAGGTTATGTTGATAGAGTTCGTTCAATTCCAACTAATTGAGAAACCTACGGGGGCGTTGTGTAAAAATGATAAAAGTAGCAATAAATGGTTATGGGACTATTGGAAAAAGAGTTGCCGACGCAGTGGATGCCCAAGATGATATGGAAGTAATAGGAGTTACCAAAACAGGTCCTAATTTTGGCTGTCAACTTGCAGTGAAAAAACAATATCCACTTTATTGTACATCTGACGAAGAAGAAAAAATAAATCTTTTTTTGGAACAAGGTTACGAGTGCCATGGCGGTATTTCAAAATTATTAGAATTAGCAGATATTGTTGTAGATTGTTCTCCAGGAAAAATGGGTAAAATGAATCTTGAGAAATACAGAAGTGCCGGAATTAAACATATTTTTCAAGGAGGGGAAAAACATGAGTTAACCGGACTTTCATATACATCATGCGCAAACCATAAATCTGCCCTTAATGCTAATGGGGCGCGTGTAGTGTCATGTAACACAACAGGACTTTCTCGAACCTTAGTCCCACTACATGATTATTGTGGGGGCATAAGCGTAGAATGTACTATGATCAGAAGAGCCGCAGACCCTGGAGATTCACAAAGAGGACCAATTAATGCGATCAAACCAGTTTTGAAAGTACCTAGTCACCATGGTATTGATGTGATGACAGTTAAACCTGAAATTAAAATAAATAGTCTAGCTGTAGCCGTTCCGACGACTTTAATGCACGTTCATTCTTTAGTAGTGGAATTACCGTCTAATCATGGTCTAACTACTGAATCGGTGATCAAACTTTGGAAAGAACAACCTAGAGTTATTGTTATGAATGGTACTGAGAATCGCATCCCAACAACTGCAGAAGTAATGGAATTATCTAGGGATATTGGTAGAAAATGGGGAGATCTTCATGAAATATTTGTATGGGAAGAAGCTGTTTCTTTGAAGGGTAATAAATTATACTATTTTCAAGCTGTACACCAAGAAAGTGATGTTATACCAGAGAACATTGATTGTATTAGGGCTTTGATGGGGACAAATTCTGATTGGAAAAATTCTGTTTCAATTACTGATGAGGCCATTTCAAGATATAACGGTATTAAATGACTCATTTAAGGTACACAAGATGTTAATAGTCAAAAGGAGAACTATTCACGCATACAAGGAATGTCGCCTCCTAAATCGGCAATGTTGATTGTCGCATTGATAATTTTTTCTCCATTTTCTGTATTCACAGAGGCATCTACTTCAGATTCGAATAATGTAGAAATTTCAGTATCAGGCAACTCAGATGGGAAATGGTTCGTAATTCAAAATGCAACATTGAATACATATACTTTGTCAGAATCTTCAGGATATATACATTCTCCATTAGGCTCTTTTGATCCTCTTGAGGGTTTAATTCCACTAGGTCCTGAAAATTTTATCGATTTCAACTCCTTCTTAAAAACAGGAATGGCAATTATTCAATCTAAGTCTTCTGATATGACTTCATTGACAGATGCCCTAAACAAAGAAAATAATATTTCTATACTTGATTCTATTCCTGATGATTCATTAATAATTAGGATTTCAGGTGAAGATAAATTTCAAAAATTTACAGAGATCAGTAAATTTTCTGAAGTAAGATGGATCGGAGAACTACCGATAGCATGGAAACTCTCTAAAGATTTAATCTATAACACGCTAGATAACAATAATCTTATTGATGTCATTATCTCGCCTACTAATGACCTTAATATTAATCAGTTAAATGAATTAAACAATGACTTGTCGAAGTTTTCTCCCACAAATTCTAAAAATATTGTATGCAGTCTTTCCTTATGTCAGATCAAAGATTTAAACCGGTTATTCCTGCCTATAATTGCAGCCGATGATAGGATAATTAAGATAGAATATGCTCCAAATTTAATTCCTCATAATAATAATGCACGCGAACTTTCTGGTATTGATAATGCTTTATTCTTATCGGATAATATACTCAACGGAACTGGTGAGGTTATTGCTATTTCAGATACTGGTCTTGATTCTGACCATGGTGATTTCGGAGGAAGGTTAAGAAATCCAGTTTACAATGACTTCGGCCCTGATAATTCTGGTGCAGATGCAAATAGCGGTCATGGAACTCATGTTACGGCAACACTTTTGGGAGATGGTTCTGGAGATTCAAAAGCCACCGGAATGGTCCCAGAGTCAACATTTATTTTCTATCAATTAGAAGTTGACAGTTCTGGAATATTTGCACGTTGGGATTCTTTGTACTCTATGTTTTCTCATGCTTGGCAAAGAGATGCAAAAATACAAACTAATAGTTGGGGTTCATCAAATTTATTGGGCGAATATACTTCAGATTCTCACTCTGCAGATTCTTTCGTACAAGATCATCCGAAATTCTTAGTCTTATTTTCGGCTGGCGATTCGGGTTCTGGTGGAATTAGTTCTCCTGGGACGGCAAAAAATGTTTTGACTGTAGGAGCATCAACGACTGGTGCTTACTCTAGTCAAGAAATAGGCCAAGTTTACAATAGCTCTTCTTCTAGTTATACTCAAGATGGGCGTATAAAACCAGATTTAGTAGCACCAGGGGTAATGATTTGCTCTGCAAGGGCTCAAGAGGCACAATTTACATCTGGAGATTCTTGTTCTGAGGAGCTCCATGAAGATGGTGAAAATTCACTTTATATGACTTTGAGTGGGTCTTCTATGGCAACTTCTGTTGCTGCGGGTGCTTCAGCTATGACAAGACAATTTCTTCGTGAAGAAATGAATATCTCAGAACCTCGTTCTGATCTAATTAAAGCTATTTTAATCAATGGGGCCATGGATTTAGGAGATTCTAATATACCTAATCCAATGGAAGGATGGGGCCAAATAAATGTTAGTCAAAGCCTGTATCCTAAATATAATAATCAAAATTCAAATGTTCATATAGATTATTCACGTTCTCTACTTCCTGGTCACAGTTTTGTCTATACTTTTGATGTAACTGAAGATTCCATGTTGGATGCTACTTTAGTATGGAATGATAAAGAAGGATCAGCTACAGGTAATCAAACTCATGCCCGTCTTGTGAATGATTTAGACTTAAAAATCACATCTCCCTCAGGTTTAGTTTATAATGGTAATAACTTTATATCTGGTTTAAGTATATCTGGAGATTATACAGATACAATCAATAATGTTGAAAGGGTGAAAATAGACTCTCTAGAAATTGGCATTTGGGTGGTTGAAGTTGGAAATGCTAGAGGAAATTCACAAGACTATTCTTTAGTAATATCCGCAATCGCTGAGGAAACTTCAGAATCAGATTTATCAGTTATTCCTGATTCTATATCTTCAATAAATACCTATCCTCTTCAAGGTGATTTGATTTCTATAAATGCCAAATGGTCTAATCGAGCATCTTTACCAACAGGGGATTATTCTATCTCTATAAAAGATTTATTTGATGATACAATTATCAAAACATCACAAAGAAATTCTTTAGAAGGGGGTCAGATTGATTCACTTTCTTTTACCCATTCTTTTGAAACTACAGGGTTACATATTTTACAACTTAAATTAGATTATCTCTTAGAAGTAGATGAATTAAATGATGAATCTTTTGGCATTAATAATAATATTTTTAATTTTTCATTCAATGTATCTCAAATAGGCGTTAGATTGACTCCTTTATTGCCAGATAGTTCTGTTCCAACTTCATATGAGGAATTACTATTGGCAAAAATACGTGATTTTGATCCACGAACTCAAACATCAATTTTATTTGAACTTGAATTAAAAAATGAGGGTACGTCTCAAATAACTGTTGATTTGACAGTTTCTCCAGTTCAAATTATTAGTCAAGACGGGATTTTGAATCAACCACAAGACGAATGGTCAAAAGTTCTCAGTGAAAGTGGTCCATGGACATTAAATCCTAGTGGAGATGATGGTGATAGAATAATTATATCCCTGAATTTATCAAATCTAGACGCAGACTTAACTAATAATGCACTAATTCGTTATTCTTTACCTGGGGATTATGTAACAGACCTAGTCTTATTTGACAAGAATTCTCCTACTATCACTCATTCCATACGACTCACTACAGCAGTCGATAGAGTAGAGGGATTGTTTACAGTAATTGCAGGAGAAAATGATTTAGGGGCCATTCCGGGTGACTACGCTACATTCTCCCTTTCAATAAGGAATGTGGGAAATGGGCCAACTCAATATACCATTAGTTGTGAATCTCCTAATCGTTGGGTCATCCATATAGGTAATTCTGAATCTTCAGAATTAACATTAGACCCCTTAAGCAGATTACAGTATTTGCCACTTTTCATAAATGTTAAAGTCCCTAAATCTTTAGATGAACAACCTGCAGCAGGGGTAATAGAACAAGTCACTTGTATCACAATGTCTGTATTCGATTCATCAATTTACACAATAGAATTAGCTACAGTTGAAGTCTTAGAAAGTAAATTATTTTCTACAGAACTAATTGATTCTGAAGAATCCTCTCTTGGGCCATTAGCAATATCTCCAGACCGTCCTGTAATTAATGGTAATACTATATCGACTAATCTAATTATAACAAATTTAGGAAACGTCATCATTAATTTTGATATTCAGGTTTATTCTTCTCTAAATACCTGGCCCATACAAATTTACGAAAGTGAAGATATTATACCAATCAATGTTGTTGATACTATTTCCATTTCTATCTATCCAGGGGGTAGTTCTAATGTAGTAATAAATACTATTGTTCCACTTTCTTCTCAAAAAGGTGATATCAATACTATAACTATTAAAACAACCTCAGATGAAAATGTATTGGTGAATAATGGGACAAGATTAATTGTAAAAGAAATTGCTACCTTGGCACTATCTGAAACAGTTAATATGAACGTCGCTCTTGGTAATTCAGGAGTTTCTGAAATAAATATAAAAAATACTGGTAATGTACCTCTAATAATTAGTCTTAGTATAGGTAGTATTTCTCAAAATTGGGAAGTAGGATTCTTATCTGGTAATTTCTTTACTATGGATATGAACAGAGAAGCAATCATAATCGTTAGTGCATTTTTGCCAGAGAATATCAATCCTGGTATTTTAGAAGATAAGATTCCTATTATAGTTCAAGCAAATACTCCCAATCAAGAATCAATTATATTCACTGTTGAGGTTGTTGTAACAGTACTTCCATCAGTATGGCTAACACTAGATTCTGAGATAACTCAAGTAGAAGATATAGAATCTAATGGAAATTCAAACTTTGCGGTTATTTTATCAAACAAGGGTAATAGCCAGGCTAATGTTAATATCAGTCTGTCAAACTTAGAAAATTGGAAGATTACTTCAGATACAGATTCAATTGATAATTTGAAACCCGGTAGTGAAGTCTCAATATTGGTCAGTGCTTCTCCTAATTCAGGGTCCTCTAGTGGCTTAATGGAATTTACTATTGTAGCAGATTCACCCTCTTCTGAAGAATTATTTGTCACTACTAGTCCTTTGACTCTTAAAGTTAGTAAGGCCAGAGCAGACAATACTGGTGGGATTACTGAGATATTTCAAAATCTAGGCATTCCTTCATGGATTTTACCAATATTATTTCTATCGCTTCTGGGAAGTGTTGCTTACATTGGATTAAATCTAAGACGTAATTCATTAATGTCCAGACCCGATGAAGAGTTAATACCTAAAGGATCTGCATTATTATCTGGTTCTAATTCTGAACGTCGAATCGCCGCTCTTGATACATCATCTGCAGGAGAAGTACTTTCGGGAGGGGTGTCAGAGGATGAAATTAAAGCAGCCCTTGAATCTTCATTACCATCTCTAGCAAAAGTACCTGAAGGAGCTCCACCTTTGCCATTAAGTGGATTGCCAGAGGGATGGACTATGGATCAGTGGGTTGCATATGGACAAATGTGGTGGGACCAAAATAAACCATAATGAGCGATTTACTTATTTCTAAAGTCCCTTTGGAGTATATTGATGAACTCTTCAATTATATTATTTGGACCTCCGGGAGCAGGTAAAGGAACACAGGCAGTAAGAATATCAGAGATTACAGGAAAACCACAAATATCTACAGGAGATATGTTAAGAAGCGCCGTATCTAAAAAAACAGATTTGGGACTTAAAGCTCAGCATTACATGGAATCTGGCCTTCTGGTTCCTGATGATTTAATAATTCAATTGATTTCAGAGAGACTAAAGGAAAAAGATGCACTTAAAGGAGTATTATTTGATGGATTCCCACGTACTCTCAAGCAAGCAGAAGCACTATCTTCAATTGTCAATATTTCTTCTGTAATATCGATAGAAGTTTATGATGAAGAAATAATAGAGAGAATAGTTGGACGGAGGATGGATCCAGATTCAGGTGAAATATATCATATAAAATTTAAACCACCTCCAAAAGAAATAGAGAATAGACTTATACAACGTAAAGACGATAATGAAAAGACAGTAAGAAAAAGACTTTCTGCTTATCATCAAGAAACTTTTCCTTTATCTAGTTGGTATTCAGGCAAAGGACTTTTGTTCAAAGTAGATGGCAACCGTACGATTGAAGAAGTTGGGGAAAATATTGAAAAATTTCTTTTACAAATGTGAGATGTAATTTATGTCTAACTCTAAAACAAAAAATAAATATTCTAAAAATAAGAAAAAAAATGCTTCTAAAGCAATGCTTTTTCTATCTAATATTCTAAACGAAAGAAACTTCACACAAACTACTCTTGCTGATTCTGTTGCAAAATCCATTATACGCTTAGGAAAAAGACATGGAATAAGGGCAAAAAAGAACAAATACAATAAAATTTGTAGGACTTGTCAATCATCCATGATTCCGGGTAAATCTTCTAGAATAAGAATTTCTAATGGCTTTATTCTAAATACATGTATGACTTGCCAGAGAATATATAGGTTTAGACTAGATAATCAGGACAGTGAGAAATATAATGATAAAACCTCCACCATATGTAATTAAATATGCAAAAAATAGGGATTTACTAGTCTCTCTGCGTATAGGAAAAGATGGAGTAACCAATTCATTGATTAAAGAATTAGATGCTCAATTAAGAAGTAAAAATATTATAAAATTAAAAGCCAATAAGCAAATATTAGGATCTTCTGAACAGAGAAATACTGTTTTCTTAGATTTAGCTAATTCCACAAATTCATCTCTAATATTTCAAAGAGGAAATGTGGCAGTATATTGGCGCTCTAAGTAAATATATTCGCGTTGGTATGATAATGGTATGAGTGAGATACTTATGTTAAATGTGTCACGCGGCATCATGGGCGCCACACTTCGATACCTTCCTCAAAGTAAAAATTTTATTTTTTTCATGAATTTAATTCTAATGTTGATGTATTTACCATTAAATGTTTCTGCAGCAAGTAGCTCTGGAGCAAATTGGGTAGCGCCTGATATGCCTAATTGGACGGTCCCTGTAGCGGTTGGCATCTTAGTAGTGGTATATGGATTGATAGTTTTTGAAGTCGTTCACAGGGCCCTTGCAGCATCTATTGGAGGTATCGCTGCAGTACTCTCTTTACATGTAGTAGGTAGCGGACCAGATTTAGCAGCAATAATGACCTGGATTGATTGGGAAACTATCGGGCTTCTTATTGGCATGATGGTCATGGTAGACATATTATCTAAAACAGGCTTATTTGAGTGGGCCGCAGTCCAGGCTTATGCACAAAGCGGGGGTTCAATTTGGCGCTTATCATTTATTCTATGCACAATTACCGCCATTTTTTCTGCATTATTGGATAATGTAACAACTATATTATTGATAGTACCTGTTACTATCCAAATTTCTAAGGTTTTAGAAATAGAGCCTGTACCTTTGATAATTGCTGAAGTAATGTTCTCAAATATTGGAGGGGCAGCTACACAAATCGGTGATCCTCCAAATATAATTATTGGAGCACAGCTTTCTTCGCAAAGTCTTAGTGGTACAGCACTTGAATCACAAAGTATCGGTTTTAGTGATTTTATCATTCATGTTGCGCCAGCAGTTGTGATTGCTATGATACCAGCATTTTGGTTATTAAAGAAATTAGAAGCAAAAGGACTTTCAGGTAGCAGGATTAGGAATATAGACTTATTGAGAATTAAATATGGAATAAAAGACTTCGAACTCTTAAAAAAATCTGGGATTATTTTAATAATTGTTATATTAGGATTTTTTGCCCATTCTGCCTTTCCTCACCCCTTATTGTCAGTTGCCACTATAGCTATAGCAGGTGCAGTGATAATGCTCTTGGTAACCTCTCCTCACAGAGTAGAAGAACAGTTGGATTCCGTTGAATGGACTACCATAATATTCTTTGCAGGTTTATTTATTATGATTCATGGACTTGAATATATGGGATTAATTGATAAAATTGCTGATTTGATCTCCAGCACTATTGCCAAAGCATCCGAAGAAAATAGATTGATGGTCGCAATATTATTACTTTTATGGGTTTCTGCCATAGCATCTGCATTTATTGATAATATACCTTACACAGCCACTATGGTGCCAGTAGTCATTGAACTTGCCATGGACCCGGAACTCCAATTGCCTTTAGGACCATTAGCATGGGCTTTAGCATTAGGGGCCTGCTTAGGTGGCAATGGAACAATAATAGGCGCATCAGCTAATGTAGTAGCCGCAGGGCTCGCTGAAGACTCTGGTAATGATATTTCCTTCAATAGATTTTTCATAACAGGATTCCCAATAATGCTTTTGACATTATTTATTTCTACAATATATTGCGTAATTCGATATGCAATGGATTGGCCTTCACAATATATTCCAGCAGCATTGATATTAATACTGGCAATTGCTAGTTTATCTTTTACTCCTATGGTATATAGAGATAGAGAGCCTATATCGAACAGTATCTCGCCAAAAGAATTTGGTTTTGAATCTGAATAATAAATATTTATAATAGTACAGATGTTTCCACAGACAGGTATAATAAAACATACAATGGCCTTCGGTATAACATGCAATCTTGTAATATATGTGGAATGGAATATGAAAATATTTCAATATGTACACTTTGCGGAGGTGTTGTAGATACAATATCTGAACAGAAAAAAAATCAACAAGAATTATCAGAAAAAGTGCTACTTTCCGGAGCCTCTGACTCATCGGTAAGTGATAATTATATTTTAATTCCATTCGACGTAAAATATGCTCCTCAATATCACATTTATACAATAATTCCATTTGGTATTGATTGTGCCCCAAATTAAGGTTTTCTGTTCAAAATTTAGTCAACATTATACTACTCTAATTTTTCATTTCTATCCTCTTAATTCATATACCAAAGGCAGGTCGGCGAATTGCTTTTAGTGCGCTTTGATACTTTCAGGTATCAGGGTAAGTGGTTGAGATTGCTCCGCCCTGCGGGGAGACGGAGCGATCTGAGACACCAGAATTGATATGCCTGGACACCAGAGGACTCACATAAGGTGGGATTGTAGAAATCTAAGATGCTACAACCCGACTGGGGGATGGCTCGGCTCGAGAGCCGAAGAAGGTCGTGACAAGCTGCGATAAGTCGCGGGGAG
>MDSW01007712.1_pt1 | contig 14293 bp, 18 predicted proteins | sample 811171 | NCBI WGS metagenome assembly MDSW01 (sample SAMN05326641, study PRJNA326480) | marine metagenome | isolation source: seawater | place: Atlantic Ocean: North West | collected 2012 | reverse complement strand
TGAAGACTTTTGGTTACCTAGTAGAGAAGGTGGTAGAGGAACTGATATATCTACATTACCTGGTGGTCAAAACCTAGGTGAAGTTGCAGATATAGAATATTTCCAAAGAAAACTATATCGTTCTCTAAATGTACCAATTAGTAGATTAGAAGCAAGTCAAGGTTTCAATCTAGGTAGAAGTACCGAGATTACTAGAGACGAACTTAAATTTACAAAGTTTGTACAAAGATTAAGAAAGAAGTTTACAGAATTATTTAATGACTTATTAAGAACTCAATTAGTTTTAAAGTCAATAATTAATGATGATGACTGGATTGCTATAAAAGAAAAAATTAAATATGATTTCTTGCAAGATGGTCATTTCAGCGAACTAAAAAACGCTGAACTTTTAAGAGAAAGGATTGCTCTTGCAAATGATGTAAGAGACTATGTTGGTAAATACTTTTCAGTTGATTATGTTAGAAGAAACATATTGAAACAATCTGAAAGAGAAATGGCTGATATAGACAATCAAATTAAGAAAGAAATTGATGATGGTATTATTGCAAGTCCACAGACAGGCAGTGATCCCAACGAAATAATATAGGAGAAAAATTATGGCTGATGATGTTATAGAGAAACCAAATAGTACGGAAACATTTATTGATAAACTTGCGAGTGATGACAACGCAGGTGCTGGTGAAGCATTTAAAGACGCTATGAGAGGCAAAGTTGGTGACGCTTTAGACGCAAGTAGAAAAGACTATGCAAGTAATCTTTTCAATGCGGCTAGAGATGTTATGACTGGTCAATCAACGCCTGAAACTGCTGAACCTCACTCGGATCCAAAACCAGAAGTAGCGGAACCTTTTACGGCAACTGCTTCTAAAGATGAAGTGCAACAAGCATTTCAACAAGATAGTAAAGAGGGAGAATAAAAATGGCATTAACGGTATCAAGTATAGTAGGTAATGTTAGCGGACATATCAATAACGATAGATACTTAGCACTTGCACCAGCGGCTAAAACTGCTGTTGACCAAGTGATGACAGAATTAAACGGTATTGATTGGTCACAACCACAAGATTTAGTAAACATTATTGAAACTAAAGTAAGTGAAGTTGCGGCTGCAACTGGTTATGACGCTGACGACCTTAAAGCTTACTTTGAGGAGTAAGAATGGCTATAAGTGTTGTATCAAAAGTTGATGATACCACTAAAGCGATATTAACAGCTAGTGGTGCAGAAAGTGAAAGTGGAACTTTGTATAGTTCCGAAACACTTGTTTCACTAGCAAATGTTTATTACGAGATTAGAGGAACTGGTTCAGCGACTCTTACTCTCGGTGAACATACTTTAAGTTTAACTGGGTTTGGTAATTGGGGTCTGAAAGAAAACGAAAAACGATTAGTACCTCAACAAGAACTCAATAGTGCTACCGAGTTAAAAGTAACTACGGATGCAAATGTAAGTAAATTTAATCTTGCAATAGAATTGCAAAAAGAAATAGAGAGGCCTAATATCTAATGGCAGATAGTATAACAACGCAAGTGATATCTGATACAGCAGGCGTTAAGTATGTTGTAAAGAGAACAAACCATAGTGATGGTACAGGTGAAACTGATAGTGTTTTAGTTGACCCTACTACATCTAATTTTATGACTGCTGATGGTACTAAAACTATCGGTAAAGTATGGTACTCTATTAATACGGCAAACTCTAAATCGGCAGTTGAGTTAGCCTGGGGAGGTGCAACTGAAAACACAACTACTCTAATATTGAGTGGAAACGGTTATTTAGATTTTAGAACTGCTGGTAATGATATACCTAACAACGCAACACAACCTAATGGTAAAGTGATTTTATCTACTAAAAACTTTGCTTTGGGCGATAACTATACACTTGTTGTTGAATTTAGATAAAAAATATTATAAATATTAGGGAAGAGAGGGATAATTCATATGAAATTAATTACTGAACAATTAGAAAATGTTGAGTACATTACCGAAGAAGTAGGTGGTAAAAAGAACTACAAGATTAAAGGTGTATTCTTACAATCTGAAATCAAAAATAGAAATGGGAGAACTTATCCTAGAGAAACACTTGCTAAAGAAGTTGCAAGATATAATAAAGAATTTGTCAACCAAAAAAGAGCATTTGGTGAGTTAGGACATCCTGACGGACCAACGGTAAATCTGGAAAGAGTAAGTCATATGATTACTGATTTACATCCAGATGGTAATAATTTTATGGGTGAGGCAAAAATAATGGATACTCCATATGGTAAGATTGTAAAAAATCTTATAGATGAGGGCGCTAAATTAGGCGTTTCAAGTCGTGGTATGGGTTCATTACAAAGAGGTTCAAATGGTCAGGCAATCGTCGGAAAAGACTTTTATTTGGCTACCGCTGCTGATATTGTGGCGGATCCATCTGCTCCAGACGCCTTTGTTGAAGGTATTATGGAGAATAAAGAGTGGATTTGGGACAATGGTATTATCAAAGAGAGAGAAATTGAAGAGTATAAAGAGTATATTGCTAAGGCAAAACGACTAAAAATCGCTGAAGCTAAGGCAGATGTATTCGCTAATTTCCTCAAAAAATTGTAATATTATAAATATCTAATAACAAGAAAAATTAATTAATTTTTTTAAATAAGGAGACTTCAAATGGCCGAAACAGAAAAACAAGTTGTTGAAGCAACTGCTCCAGACGCTCCGAAAAAGAACGCTGTAGCTGCTGAAACTTCGCCGTTAAAAAATGACGCTGAAGATTTAGGTTCTGCTGTTGTTAAACCAACAGATAGTAATCCTGACGCAACTAAAAAAGTTAAGCCAGTTTCAGGTGACGCACAACAGAAAAACGCTGGTGCTGCTGATCCTATGCCTTCTGTGAAGAAGGAAGAAGCTGAAGATTCTGAAGGCGAGAAGATATCCGAAGGTGAAATGCCAGACGGTCTGAAAAAATACTTGGACAAAAAGAAAGAGAAATCTGAAACTTCTGACAAAGAAAAAACGGAAGAAGGTTATAAGATGAATGCTTCTTATAAAAAAGAAGACGAACATATGAAAAAGTCCGAGAAATCAGAAGAAGACCAGAAAGCAAAAGATGTTGATGTGAAAGAACACATTGACGCTTTAACCTCTGGAGAATCAGACTTGTCTGAAGAGTTTAAACAAAAAGCAGCTACTATTTTCGAAGCAGCTATTACTTCAAAAGTAAAAGAAATTGCTGAGGAAATGGAAGTTGATTACAACAAAAAATTTGACGAAGAAGTATCAAAAGCGAAATCATCACTTGTTGAAAAAGTTGACAACTACTTAAACTATGTTGTTAATGAGTGGATGAAAGAAAACGAACTTGCTATCGAAAGAGGTATTAAGGGCGAAATCGCTGAGGACTTCATCAACGGTCTGAAAAAACTTTTTGAAGACCATTACATTGATGTTCCAGATGAAAAATATGATGTGTTAGAAGACCAAGCTTCGAAAATCGAAGAGTTAGAAAAGAAACTTAACGAAGAAATCGGAAAAAATGTAGAGATGACTAAAGAAAATTCATCTTTAAAGAAATCTGACATTTTAGCTGAGGTCGCTTCTGATTTAGCAGACACTTCAAAAGAGAAGTTTGCTAAACTTACAGAAGAGGTTGAATTTTCAAACGCTGACGACTTTAGAAAAAAAGTTGAGACTATTAAAGAATCATACTTTGGATCTAAAAAAGAAGCAAATTCTGACAGCGAAGTTGATAATGCGGTTGCGGACAATTCGAATGTAAATACAGAAGATTTGTCTAATGCAATGGCTGCTTATACAACCGCTATTAGTAAAACTAAAGACATTAAGGTGTCGTAATTAATAATAGGAGAGAGGAAAAAGATATGTACTTATCTGAAACTTACCAAAAGAAATGGCAGCCAGTATTAGACCATCCTGATTTACCAAAAATCAGCGATAGCTATAAAAGAGCTGTTACAAGTGTTATCCTTGAAAACCAAGAGAACGCACTTAAAGAAGACAGAGCATTTTTAAAAGAAGACGCTCCTGTCAACCAAACTGGTTCAAACATTGACAATTGGGATCCAATCCTAATTTCTCTTGTAAGAAGAGCAATGCCGAACCTTATCGCATACGATATTGCTGGTGTTCAACCAATGAGTGGTCCAACAGGACTTATATTTGCAATGAGAAGCAGATATAAAACTCAAGGTGGAACTGAAGCATTATTTGATGAAGCAGAAAGTAAATTTTCTGGAAATGCTGCTAACGCAAACATTCCTGGATCTGCTGGAACTTCAACAAATTCGCCTGCACAAAACAACCCTGCTGTACTTAATGACTCGCCTGCTGGAACTTATACTTCTGGCGAAGGTATGTCAACGGCTTCTGCTGAAGCATTAGGTGACTCTGGCAACAACGCATTTGCTGAAATGGCTTTCTCAATTGAGAAATCAACGGTAACTGCAAAGTCAAGAGCTCTTAAAGCTGAGTACACAATGGAACTTGCACAAGACCTTAAAGCAATTCACGGTTTAGACGCTGAAACTGAATTGGCAAACATCTTATCTGCTGAAATCCTTGCTGAAATCAATAGAGAAGTTGTAAGAACAATTTACATCAATTCAGAAAAAGGTGCTCAAACAGACACAACTAACGCTGGTATCTTTGATTTAGATACTGACTCAAACGGTAGATGGTCAGTTGAAAGATTTAAAGGTTTAATGTTCCAATTGGAAAGAGACGCTAACGCTATTGCTCAAAGAACAAGAAGAGGGAAAGGTAATATAATTATCTGTTCTTCTGATGTTGCTTCTGCATTGCAAATGGCTGGTATCCTTGACTACACACCTGCGTTAAACAACAACTTAAATGTTGATGACACAGGAAATACTTTTGCTGGTGTATTAAACGGCAGATTTAAAGTATACATTGATCCATATTCAGCAAACCAAAACAGCAAACAATTCTATGTTGTTGGTTACAAAGGTACTTCACCTTATGACGCTGGTATGTTCTACTGCCCATATGTACCATTACAAATGGTAAGAGCAGTTGGTCAGGACACTTTCCAACCGAAAATCGGTTTTAAAACTAGATACGGCTTACAAGCAAACCCATTTGCTGAAGCAGGTTCTGGTGATAACGCTGTGATTAACGGTGCTGGTTCTGCGAACTCTAACAGATATTACAGAAAAGTACAAGTAGTTAACTTGGCATAATCTGTATATCAGTTAATACTGAAAACGAAAAAGGGCGGCTTAGGTCGCCCTTTTTTTATGCCTATGAAAAAGAACAATGTTATAATTTTTGAAGACAATCCTTTGTACATAAAAAAACTAGTCAAAGATAAATCACTAAATTTATTTGGTGCACCTATTCCTACAGATACAATAGTTAAGAATTTTAGAGTATTCAGAAGGATAATTAAGTCGTATAAATAATAGTATGGCACAAACATTAGACTCAATAGCACGAAGACCAACAGAAATGGACTATGCAAGCCCTAGTCAATTTAAGTTTAGTCTTACAAAATTACCTAAAGTAGAATATTTTTGCACCGAGGTGAACATACCTGGTCTGCAACTAGGTAATGCTACTCAACTGACATCATTAAGAGATATACCTTTGCCTGGTACAAAACTAGACTTTGGCGACTTAATATTAACATTTCTAGTTGATGAGAAGTTTGAAAACTATGAAGAGATATACACTTGGTTAAGAGGTCTAGGTTTTCCTGGTGAACACGGAGAATATTCAAATCTAACTGCTGCTGGCAGAAATAGATTTCCGACTCAAGGTAAAGGTAATGAAAACACAAACGCAGGTAGAGAAGGTTCAGCAACTCCTCAAGGTCCGATTATGTCAGACGCCACACTATCAATCTTATCTGCTAAAAACAATGTGATAAAAGAAGTTAGATTTAGAGATGTATTTCCTGTATCTGTATCTGGTGTAGGTTTTTCTACACAAGCAAGTGATGTATCATACTTAACATCTTCTGTAACTTTTAAATATTTAATGTACGACTTTGCTGAACCTGGTAAGAAATCTACACTACAAAATACATAAGACTATTGACAAATACTAGATATGGTGTTAATATATCTGTACTAACAAAGGTGAAAAAATATTATGACACTTGAAGAATTACAAGATTTGGTTGACAAGAAAACTAAAATCAACGATACTGAACTAGATTTAGAGGCACTTAAAACGCCACAATTACATAATGAATTTATGAAACTTTACAATAAGTTTAAATTGATGTTAACAAAATCACAAGCAGAATTATCAACAATCAAATTGCATAAATGGGAATACTATACAGGTAAAGCTGACCCAGCAGTTTATCAACAAAAACCATTCAATCTTAAAATTTTAAAACAAGATGTAGATAAGTATATCGAAGCAGACGAAGACTATCAAAAGATAAAACAAAAAGTAGATTACTTAAATACTATTGTTGACTTCCTAGATAAAACAATCAGACAAATAACAAATAGAGGTTTCTTAATTAAAGACGCAATTGAATGGCGTAAGTTTACAAGCGGAGCTATTTAATAATGCAACCAGAGAAGTTATACCTGCGACAGGACTCTCTATTCGATAGTAAGTGGATTGATAAAGTCGAAGAATACGCTAAAGATATTCAACAAAAGAAACTTGTTATACAAGACGGCAAACAAACTGAAAGAGATAGCACAGGTTGTTTCTTTACAAATGATTGGTTACAAAAAGACTTAGCAAATGTAATCAATGAAACTAACAAAGTTTGTAACTGGAACTTTAAGTTAACAAAGTTTGAAGACTTCCAATATACATCATACGATAAAAAACAACATTACAATTGGCATACTGATACACATAGTAAACCATATGCTGATGGTATGATGAGAAAAGTATCTTTTAGTTTACTATTAAATGACAACTTTAAAGGTGGTGAGTTTGCAATATGCGAAGCACATCCAGACGCAAATAAATCAGTAGTACATAGATTTGATAATGTTAAACCAGGCACAATTATTGTGTTCTATTCAGGTCTATGGCACAAAGTATATCCAATTAAATCAGGTATTAGAAAATCACTAGTAGGGTGGACACTAGGTCCAATGTTTCAGTAATGGTAGAACATAGATATATTATCATAGAAAAGAAAGACGAAGTATACTTAACAATTGACGCTGAAAGCGACATAAGAAGAGAGTTAAGTGAGTTTTTTACTTTTGAAGTACCTGGTTATAAGTTTATGCCACAATATAGAAATAGATATTGGGACGGCAAAATAAGATTATTTAAGTATGCAAAAGGCGAGATATACTATGGTCTATTACCCTATGTAAAAAAGTTTTGTGAAGATAATAACATACAAGTAATTACAAAGATAAAAGAAAAGAATAAACCATTAGATAAGATAGAGTGTGCTAAATTTTGTAAGGCGTTAAACATACCTTTACAGATTAGAGATTATCAATTCAATGCGTTTTATCACGCAATACAAGAAGATAGATGTTTACTACTATCGCCAACTGCTAGTGGTAAGTCATTGATTGCGTATTTAATATTAAGATTTCAACTATTACGATTGAAAGAAAAGAAAGCAAACAAAGTATTAATTATTGTACCTACAACATCACTAGTAGAACAATTATATAAAGATTTTGCTGACTATGGTTATAATGTAAAACATATTCATAGAATATATCAAGGACACGAAAAAGATACAACTAAAAGAGTTGTTATATCTACTTGGCAATCAGTATATAAACTACCTAAAAAATGGTTTGCTGACTTTGGCGTTGTGATTGGTGATGAAGCACATTTATTTAAATCCCAGTCATTAACAACAATAATGACAAAGATGACTAATTGTAAGTATCGAATAGGTATGACAGGTACTTTAGATGGTTCTAAAACACATAAATTAGTATTAGAAGGTTTGTTTGGTGCTGTTAATAGAGTTGCACAAACAACAGACTTGATTGAAAAGAAACAACTTGCCGATTTTAAAATACATTGTCTAATATTACAACACGGTAAAAACTCTAAAGACTTCTTAAAAGATAAGAACTACCAAGAAGAAATGGACTTTTTATGTGCTAGTAAAGCAAGAAATAAATATATAACGAACTTGACAAATGGTCTACAAGGTAATACATTACTATTGTTTCAATATGTAGAGAAACACGGTAAAGTATTACAAGAACTCATTGAGAAAAAAGTAGAAGACAATCGTAAGGTCTTCTTTGTATACGGAGGAGTATCAGCAGATGATAGAGAACAAATTAGGGCGATTACTGAAAAATCGGATAACGCAATTATTATCGCCAGTTATGGAACATTTTCCACAGGTATTAATATACGAAACCTACATAATATTATTTTTTCTAGTCCTAGTAAGAGTAGGATAAGAAATCTACAATCTATTGGTCGTGGTTTGCGACTAGGAGATAACAAGACAAATGCGACTTTATATGATATAGCAGATGATGTCAGTTACAACGAAAAAGAGAATTATACTCTACAACACTTTAAAGAAAGAATAAATATATACAACGAGGAGAGTTTCGATTACGAAATTCACAATGTTGAACTAAAGGAGTAATATATGTCAAATTCTGCCGAAGTCAACAAAGACGGTACTACTAAAATCAAAGTCATTAAGTTGATTAATGGTACTGATATTGTGTGTGAAATAGCACACGCTGAACAAAAGCAACCACTCATCACTTTAGATAAACCATTAGAGATTAAATATGTTCCACAAATAACGAACATAGGTATTAAAGATTATATAGCATTAGTCAAATGGGCAGGATACACTAACGATAAACATATTACTATTCCTAAAGATAAAATTATGACCATCACAAATGCAAGTAAAGAAATGATTAAATCTTATAGGGCAGTTATCGTAGATTATAACACTTATGATAAACTAATCCGAAGAGAAGAAAATGAGAGAACAAAAAAATTAATGGACCGTGAAATGATGTCGCCGTCCGAGCGAGAAGAGTTTGAGGATATATTTGATGATTTTGAACAATTTAAAAAGAAGACTAAAGAAACTTTACATTAATATTAGTACCTATAGCTATTCTCTAGCAACCCAGCACACGCTGAATATAACATCAAAAATTAAACTTGTCAAGCGTCCATATCAGAAACGGCAAAAATTATGTAGGTGCTTGACCTTAACTACAAAATATAGTATAGTGAGATAATTATGGCAAGAAGAAGTACAACTAAAAAAGAGCATTATGTTGATAACAAACTCTTTCTTCAGGCAATGACTGAATATAAAGAGAAATGTGATAAGGCGAAGGCTCGTAATAGAAAGAACCCACCGGTTACTAATTACATAGGTGAGTGTTTTTTAAAGATTGCGAATCACTTATCTTATCGACCTAATTTTATTAACTACACTTTTCGGGACGATATGATATCTGATGGTATTGAAAATTGTTTGCAATACTTAAATAACTTTAATCCTGCAAAGTCTAAAAATCCATTTGCTTATTTTACGCAAATAATATATTATGCGTTTATAAGGCGAATACAAAAAGAAAAGAAACAAACAACAATCAAACAAAAATTGATTAGTGAAGCAAACTATGATGATATGGCATTACAACCAGGTGATGATAGAGAGTTTAAGAACCAGTTTACAGAATTTTTACAAAAGAACTTACCTAAAGAAGAAGACACAACAGAAGCAAAACAAGTGAAACCTAAAGGTGCGAAAAAGAAAAGAGTTAGAAAAGCAAAAGCAAACCTAGAGGACTTTATATATGACAAAAAAACAAAAGCATAAAGACTTAAAGAAACTAGTCTTAACAAAAGAAATGGAACGAAATACGGACCGAAGTTGGAAGTCTTGGTTCGATTTGAGAAATTTAAAGAAATTAAAACTAAAGGCAAAAGATAAATTGAAGGCGACCAAATGGCCACCTGATGATGTATTATAATGAAAATAGCACTACTGAACGATACGCACTTCGGTGCTCGAAATGATAGTCCTGCGTTTATAAAATATTTCAATCGTTTTTATGATGAAGTATTTTTTCCGTACTTGCAGGAACATAACATTAAAACACTTATTCATTTAGGTGATGTTGTTGATAGAAGAAAGTTTATCAATTACAATACTTCTCACAACTTCCAAGAAAAGTTTTGGAAGAGACTATGGAATGAGAAGATTGATACACATATTATATTAGGTAACCACGATACTTATTATCGTAATACTAATAATGTAAATGCAATGCAACAATTGATTACAACTTTTGATGGTGTCAACGAACCTTTTATTTACGAGAAACCAAAGACGGTTAACTTTGACGGACTTGATATATTATTCTTACCTTGGATAGCACCCGATATTGAAGAAGAAAGTATACACGCAATTGATAGCTCAAATGCTCAAATTGCAATGGGTCATTTAGAGATTAAAGGTTTTGAAATGCACAAAGGACATATTAACGACCACGGTTTAGATATGTCTCAATTTAATAGATTTGAAAAAGTATTATCAGGACACTTTCATAGAAAATCAGACAACGGAACAATTTATTATCTAGGTACTCAATACGAGATTACTTGGTCTGATTATAATTGTCCTAAAGGTTTTCATATATTTGATACTCAAACAAGAGAACTGACAAGAGTATCTAATCCAATTAAAATGTTTAAGAAGATTATATACAATGATACAAGAGAAAACTATTTACAAAAAGATATATCAGAATATAACGATTGTCATATAAAAGTTTTTGTAGAAGAAAAGACAGACACTAATATGTTTGGTGCGTTTATTGATAGATTACATAACGACATAAACACATATGAAGTAAATATCATTGAAGATAGTTTTAATATTAATGCAAGTGCTGATGTTAATGTTATAGACCAAGGTGAAGATACTTTAACTTTCTTACAAAATTATATTGATAGTTTAGATACTGAATTAGATAAATCAAAAATGAACTCTATTGTGAAAGAGTTATACCACGAGGTACAAGATAAGTGATAATTTTTCAAAAGATTACTTGGCGTAACTTTTTAAGTACAGGTAACACGCCGATTGAAATTAATTTAAGAGAACACCCAACAACACTAGTCATAGGTAAAAATGGTTCTGGTAAGTCAACCGTACTAGACGCATTGTGTTTTGCTTTGTTTAATAAACCATACAGAATTATTAAAAAAGACCAGATGATTAATACTATTAATAACGCAGATAGTATGGTCGAAGTTTGGTTTAGTGTAGGTCCTAAAAATTATCAAGTAAGACGAGGTATCAAACCTAATGTATTTGAAATATATGAAGATGGTGTTTTAATAAATCAAAATGCAAGTGGTGTAGATTATCAAAAGTACCTTGAAACAAATATTATGAAACTGAATTACAGGTCATTTTGTCAAGTTGTAATTCTAGGTTCTTCTTCATATGAACCATTTATGAAGATGAGAGCAAGTTATAGGCGTGATGTTATTGAAGAGATACTTGATATTAAAGTATTTGCAAGTATGAATATATTATTAAGAGGTAGACAACAAGAGTTAACAAAAGAGATTACTACATTAAGACACAATGTAGATTTAATTGAAAACAAAGTTGAACTACAAGAACAACATTATAATGAATTATCAAAGAGAGATACAGACCTGATATCTTTAAAACAAAAAGATATAGAAAAGGCACAACAAGACAAACGAGATTATATGTTTAGAATTGAAAGTCTAAACAAAGAGATAACTAAAAATCAATTAAAGATAACTGATAAAACTAAAGTGTCTACAAAGATGACACAATTACAAAAGTTAGAAGCAAAGATAGACCAGAATTTAAAAACACATAAAAAGGCATTGAAGTTTTTTGAAGAGAATACATCTTGTCCTGTTTGTACACAGGAGATACAAAGTGATTTTAGACAGAAAAAAGTTAATGAAGAAAAAGAACAAGTATCAAAACTACAAGATGGTTACAAGAAACTATTAAGTGAGATTACAAAACACGAAGAAAAGATAGGTGAACTAGATACGGTATCTGATAGAATTAGAAATATAGAAACTAATGTTGCAAAACTTAATACTTCTATTGATGAACTCAAAAGATATTCAGATAGACTAGAAGATGAAATAGAAAAGTTAAGAGTTGAAGATGTGTCAGGCCTAAATATAAAAGAAGAGATTGCTAAACTAAAACAAGAATTAGTTGTTACAAAAGAACAACGAGACCAAGTTATTGATGACAAAAAGTATGTTGATGTATTAAGACAGATAGTTGATGATAGTGGCGCAAGAGCACAAATTATTAAAAAATATCTGCCTGTTATGAACACACTAATTAATCAATACTTACAATCAATGGATTTCTTTGTATCGTTTCATTTAGATGAAGAGTTTAAAGAGACGGTAAAAAGTAGACATATGGACACCTTTAACTATAATAACTTTAGTGAAGGTGAAAAAATGAGAATAGACTTAGCACTATTATTTACTTGGCGTAGTATTGCAAAGATGAAAAATAGTGTTAATACAAACTTACTAATACTAGATGAAATATTTGATAGTAGTTTAGATGGTCAAGGAACAGATGATTTCTTTAAGATTATCAAAACACTTACAAAAGAAAACATCTATATTATATCACATAAAGGTGACATTATGTTTGATAAGTTTACTAATATAATTAAATTTGAGAAATACCAAAACTTTACGAGGATAACAGATGTCTGATAAAATAGAAGTAACAAAAGAAGAAACAAAAGCAGAAGTAGCGCCTGCTAAAGAAACAACAGCAGAAATAAGAAAAGGTGCAAATCCTAAAACATTTACATACGAATTAATACCACCACAGGATCCTAGAGTTAGACAACCTGTAGCACCTTTCAAAGACCATATGTTAGAAGAGTATGGTATTAAAGATAGAAAAGAATTAGTATCAGGTATGTTTGAACTTATGCACAGGTATGGTGGTATAGGTTTAAGTGCCATACAAGTTGGATTACCTTTCAATATGTTTGTTGCAGGTGACCATCAATCTATTGAAAAAGGTTTAAAACTTGCAATGTTTAATCCTGTAATTATGACAGAAAGTGAAGATAAAGTATTGATGAAAGAAGGCTGCTTGACTTTCCCATTTCTTTTTGTTAATATTAGTAGACCTCGAAAAGTTACAATGAAGTACGAAGATGAGAACGGTGACTTAAAAGAGGCACAATTAGATGGTATGATGAGTAGAGTATGTCAACACGAATACGACCACCAGGCAGGTATTTTAATGGTTCAGAAAGTCAGCAAACTGAAACTAGATATGGCGTATAAGAAAGCTGAAAAGGAGATGGAAAAATGGAAACGATATCAGAAACAAGTCAAAGCAAAGAACTAAAACCTTGGCAAAAAGGTTTTGAACTTGACTATTTAAAAGATTTAGAAAAGAGATTTACAAGTTATAACGAATATGCTCAGCACGAAATGAGCAAGTTTAAAAAGAATAACATAGCAGACGCATTATCTAAAGATGAATTGCACTTGTTAGGCAAAGGTATTATTCATAAGACAGAAGTAAAAGTTAAATCTAAAATTAATATGTTTCCTGGTGTAGTATTAGGCGAGAAACAACCTGGCGATATTCATATTAAACATCTAGGATATTCAGACGAATTTGATAGACGAAATATTATCACAACATTATTAGACGACACTTACTATACAAATAACAATGTATGGTTATTCATCAACGAAGAGAATGGACAAGATAAGGCAATCGCTAGTGAGGCACATTTTGAAAAAATAGGTGTTAAGTATTCTTCTGTCGCAGATATTGTTGGTGTTTATTTCAGAAATGCAGGTCAAGTATTTGAAGATAGAACACACCCTACCGTTCCTAAATATGAGAACTATACACTCAAACCTTTAAGTTTAGGTTTTACGGATATAACAAAACAAATCGCAAAACAACTAGAAGAAATGAATATAGAATATACAAATCATTATTCTAATTACAATAAGGCAAAGTCTTGGTCTGCTATATCATTAAGAGGATATAAAAACGATTATAGATTTATTACTAAACCTATTGAAATGAATAAGAAGTGGAAAGAAGAAAATAAAGATGAAGTATTTGAAATGCAAGATACTGATTGGCGACAAAAGTTTCCTCTAGTAGAAAAGATATTAGGTGAATTTAAAACAGAAATACATAGAGTTAGATTTATGAAATTAAAACCTGGTGGTGGTGAACTAGAAAGACACACCGACCAAGTTGATCCAGATGTAGGTATACAAGATGGTAAGTTAATGAGAATACATAT
>MDSW01132318.1_pt1 | contig 14296 bp, 13 predicted proteins | sample 811171 | NCBI WGS metagenome assembly MDSW01 (sample SAMN05326641, study PRJNA326480) | marine metagenome | isolation source: seawater | place: Atlantic Ocean: North West | collected 2012 | reverse complement strand
GAGTTATGTTTGGAAGTCCTGAAACAACATCAGGTGGAAATGCACTTAAGTTTTATTCATCTGTAAGAATGGATATTAGAAGGATTGGTGCTATTAAAGATAAAGATGAAATTATTGGAAACTCTACAAGAGTTAAAGTAGTTAAAAATAAAGTTGCACCTCCATTTAAAGTTGTTGAGTTTGACTTAATGTATGGAAAAGGGATTAGTAAAATGGGTGAGTTAGTAGACTTGGGTGCTAAAGCTGAAATTATTGAAAAATCAGGCGCATGGTATGCCTATAAAGGAGAAAAAATTGGCCAAGGTAGAGAGAATGCCAAGGTTTATCTTGCTCAAAACCCAAAAGTTGCTGCAGAAATAGAAATGGCAATTAGAGAAAAAGCTGGTGTGATTTCAAAAAAAATTGAAGGAAATCCATTAAGTCCTGAAAAAATTGAAAAAGAGAAGAAAGTGGCTGAAAAAGAAGAAGCAGATAAAGAAGCTACTCCTTCTAAAAAGAACTAAAATTAAAGGTCATCTTTAAATTATAAAAGGCGCTTAATATAAGCGCCTTTTCCCCATTATCGCTATCTAGACATCGAATAAAAAAACTGTATTTTAAAAACATGGCTCAGAAATCATTAAATCAAATAAGAGAAACATTCTTAAAATATTTTGAGAAAAATGATCATAAAATTGTTGATTCTAGTAATTTAGTTCCAAATAATGATCCAACTCTGATGTTTGCTAATTCAGGAATGGTTCAATTCAAAAATGTATTCACAGGTTTAGAAAAAAGAGATTATAAAAGAGCAACCACTTCACAAAAATGTGTAAGAGCTGGAGGAAAACATAATGATTTAGAAAATGTAGGGTATACGCCTAGACATCACACATTTTTTGAAATGTTAGGAAATTTTTCTTTTGGAGATTATTTTAAAGAAAGAGGTATAGAGCTTGCATGGAACTTAATTACAAAGGACTTTGGTTTAGATAAAAATAGACTTTATGTAACTGTTTTTAACGAAGATGAGGAAGCTTTCAATTTTTGGAAGAAAATAGCGGGTTTTAGTGATGATAAAATAATAAAAATTTCTACTTTAGATAATTTTTGGTCAATGGGCGAAACAGGACCATGCGGTCCTTGCTCAGAAATATTTTATGATCATGGTGATCATTTAAAGGGTGGTTTACCTGGGACTAAAGATCAAGACGGGGACAGGTTTATTGAAATTTGGAATTTAGTTTTTATGCAATATGAGCAAATTTCAAAAAACAAAAGGATAGATCTTCCAAAGCCATCTGTAGATACTGGAATGGGTTTGGAGAGAATAGCCGCTTTATTACAAGGGACTCATGATAATTATCAAACTGATCATTTCAAAAAATTGATAGATTCTATCTCAGATGTAACGAAAGTTAATCAAGTAGATAAAAATATTTCAAGTTTTAGAGTTATTGCAGATCATTTAAGAGCTAGCTCATTTCTTCTAGCAGAAGGTGTTCTACCGTCAAATGAAGGAAGAGGATATGTCTTAAGAAGAATAATGAGAAGAGGGATGAGACATTCTCATCTATTAGGATCAAAGGAACCAATCTTTTATAAAATTTTTGAGTCTTTAAAAAAAGAAATGTCAGGAAATTATCCTGAGCTTGAAAGATCAGAGTCTTTAGTAAAAGAAACTTTAAAAATGGAAGAGGAAAAATTTTTAGTTTTACTCGATAGGGGAATAAAAATCTTAAATGATGAAATTTTAAAAATCGATAAAGTTTTACCTGGTGAAGCTGCATTTAAACTTTATGATACTTATGGTTTTCCATTAGATCTAACAGAAGATATTTTAAAGGGTAAATCATTAAAGGTTGATCATAAAAAATTTGATGAGTTAATGAAAAGAAGTAAAGAACTTGCGAAAAAAAATTGGAAAGGTTCAGGCGATAGTTCTGAGGAAGCAATTTGGTTTTCTATTAAAGATAAAATTGGACCTACAGAATTTTTAGGCTACGAGTCAAATCAATCTGAGGGAGTTGTTCTTAATTTAATTAAAGGTAATAAAGAAGTTAAAGATTTATCTAGTGGAGAAGAGGGAATGATTATAATAAATCAAACCCCTTTTTATGGTGAGTCAGGAGGACAGCTTGGAGATAAAGGTACAATAATTTCTAGAAATTCAGTTTTTGAAGTTGAAGACACTCAAAAAAAACTTGGTGATTTATTTGTTCATTATGGATCATTGAAGACTGGTGCAATAAAAGTAGGCGATGCAGTAGAAATGAAAATTGATGTAAAGAGAAGAGAAAATCTAAAAGCTTATCATTCTGCTACACATTTATTACACGAGTCTCTAAGGCGGATACTTGGAAAGCATGTGATGCAAAAAGGTTCACTTGTTGCACCTGACCGCCTAAGGTTCGATTTTAGCCATATGAAACCAATAACAAATGAAGAGTTAGATAAAATTGATAAATTAGTAAACGATTATGTTAAAAATAGCTCTGAGGTTACTACAAGAATTATGACACCAAAAGCAGCAATAGAAAAAGGAGCACTGGCTTTTTTTGGAGAAAAATACGGAGAAGAAGTTCGAGTAGTTTCAATGGGTAAAGAAAAAGAAGCTTATTTTTCAACAGAATTATGTGGAGGCACACACGTTAAAAATACTGGCGATATAGGAAAATTTAAAACTGTAAGCCAATCATCGATTGCTGCAGGAGTAAGAAGAGTTGAGGCTTTAAGAGATAAACAATTAGAAGATTACATAAAAAATAAAGAAAAGCTCTCAAATTTATCGATGCAAAAAGATGAGGAGACTATAAAGGAGCTTTCTTTTCAGATTATTAAATTAGGTGGCAAACCAAATATTCAAAACAAAGATCTCAAGGAACTTATTAAAGATCTAACAAAACAACTTGAACAAGTGAATGTGAATTCAGTCCTTAAAGATAAAACAAAAAATATTATTAATGATCAAAAAATTAATAATATAAAAGTTAGATTTCAAAAGGTAAAAGATTTACCACCCAAAGATCTTAGAAAACTTGTTGATAATGGAAAAAAAGAATTGGGAAATGGAATTGTGATCGTTTTTGCAAGTGGTGAAGGTAAAGTTGGACTTGCAGTTGGTATTACTGAAAATTTAATTGATAAATATGATGCTGTCAAATTTGCTAAAATAGGGTCAGAAACTATTGGTGGTAAGGGAGGAGGTGGAAGAAAAGATTTTGCTCAGGCTGGAGGTCAAGACCAGAATAAAATTAATGAAGCTTTTGAAAAAATTAAGTCTTTAATTTAATTTCTTTTTTAAATTTCCATCTATTACATTTAAAAACTGGTTAGTTGTTAGATATTTGCTTGATGGTCCTATTAATATTGCAAGGTCTTTAGTCATCGATCCACTCTCAACACTTTCTATACAAACTTTTTCAATACTTTTAGAAAATTTTATAAGTTCCTTGTTTTCATCTAATTTACCTCTGTGAGCCAATCCTCTTGTCCACGCAAATATCGATGCTATTGGATTAGTAGATGTTTCTTTACCTTCTTGGTGCATTCGATAGTGTCTGGTTACTGTACCGTGGGCAGCTTCTGCTTCCATTATTTTTCCATCAGGAGTTAACAATGTACTGGTCATTAAACCTAAAGATCCATAACCTTGTGCCATAGTATCAGATTGGACATCTCCATCATAATTTTTACAAGCCCATATATATTTTCCACTCCATTTCATTGCGCAAGCAACCATGTCGTCAATAAGTCTATGTTCATAAGTAATCTTAGCTTTACTAAATTTTTCTTTAAATTCTTTATTAAAAATTTCTTCAAATATATCTTTAAATCTTCCATCATATTTTTTTAGAATAGTATTTTTAGTAGATAGATAAACCGGCCATTTTTTTATAAGACCATAACTAAAACAAGATCTTGCAAAGTCTTCGATTGATTTGTCTAAATTATACATAGATAGCGCTACGCCAGGACCTGTGAAATTAAACACTTCATATTTAATTTCATTTTTGCCATCTTCAGAAGTCCATTTAATTTCCATTTTACCTTTGCCAGGAACTTTAAAATCAGTAGCCCTATATTGATCACCAAAAGCATGTCGTCCTATTACAACAGGGTCTGACCAAGAAGGAACTAATTTTGGAATATTAGAACAAATTATAGGTTCTCTAAATACTGTTCCTCCAATAATATTTCTTATAGTTCCATTAGGAGATCTCCACATTTTCTTTAAATTAAATTCTTTTACTCTATCTTCATCAGGAGTAATGGTTGCGCATTTGATACCGACACCTATTTTTTCAATAGCTTTAGCAGAGTCTATTGTAATTTGATCATCCGTATTATCTCTACTTTCCATTCCTAAATCGTAATATTTAATTTCGAGATCTAGATATGGAAGTATCAATTTATTTTTTATGAATTTCCATATTATTCTGGTCATTTCATCACCGTCTAACTCTACAATAGGATTTTTTACGTTGATTTTACTCATTTATTGAAAGTATATCTTATTAATTGAATTTTGGCATTTTATATACATATTAATCGAAAATTATCAATTAGAAGATATGTTTAGTAAAATTTTTCCAAAATTACACTCAGAGGGATATAAATTTATTGTTATAGCCATAATTATAACAATTGTTTTATATAGTCTAAGTACCTTTTTAGGAATAATCAGTTTAGTTCTTTCTATTTGGGTTTATTATTTTTTTAGAGATCCTAACAGAGTCATTATTAACGATGACAATTATCTAGTAAGTCCAGCTGATGGAGAAGTAGTTAAAGTTGAAGAAGTTATTGGACCAAAAGAATTTGGGTTAGAAAATAAAAAATTTAAGAAAATTAGTATTTTCATGAATATTTTTGATTGTCATGTAAATAGAACTCCATGTTCAGGTCAAGTTGATGAAATTTTATATAAACCAGGAAAATTTTTGAATGCTTCCCTAGATAAAGCTAGTGAAGATAATGAGAGAAATTATTATAAAATTAAAGATAATCATGGAAATGAAATTATTTTAGTTCAAATAGCTGGCCTCGTTGCTAGAAGAATAGTTTGTGAAACAAATAAAAATCAGGAATTAAAACAAGGGGACAGAATTGGAATGATAAGATTTGGAAGTAGAGTTGATATTTACTATGAAAATTATGAGCCTTTAGTCAAAGTTGGTCAAATAACAGTTTCAGGAGAAACACTTTTAGCTAAAAAATAAAATGGAACACAAAAAAAATAATTTAAAAATTGTAGCTGATAAAAAAAGTGCCAGGATGATTTTACCAAATATGTTAACATTAATTGGAGTTTGCATTGGATTAACTTCAATTAGATTTGCATTAGATGGGAGATATGAATTTGCTATTATAGCAATAATTTTTGCAGCTTTAATAGATGGTCTTGATGGAAGAATAGCAAGATTGATAAAGGGGACATCTAAAGTTGGCAAAGAATTAGACTCACTTACAGATATGATTAGCTTTGGAGTAGCTCCAGCATTTATTATGTATTTCTGGAAACTTAATACATTAGAGAGATTTGGTTGGTTATTGTGTTTAGTATATGTAATTTGTGTAGCATTAAGATTAGCAAGATTTAATATAAATTCGAATAATGAATCTTCCTGGAGAGATAATTTTTTTGAAGGCGTTCCTTCACCAGCGGGAGGTATATTAGTATTGACTCCCTTAATTATAAGTTTAAGTGGATTTGACTATATTCAATTAAATTATAATATAATTGTACCTATATTCTTTATAATAACTTCATTTCTATTAATTAGTAAATTTCCAACCTATTCTTTCAAAAAAATTGTTATACCGAGAAGAACAACAATATTTTTGTTATTTGGAATAGTTTTGTTTTTTGGTCTACTGTTAATTTATACATTTAATGTTATTGCGATTAGTATAATTATTTATGTGCTTTTATTGCCAATGAGTTATTTTCATTTTCAAAATATAAAAAAACGACATGAAAATGACAAAATTCAAGAAGATGATGATCTTGAAGACGAACTTTGATGAAAAAGAATGTAATTGTTTCATTAGCAGATGCTAATTATTTTCCTTTATTAGAAGAGTTAATAGATTCTATTAAAAGATTTAAGGAGAGTGAAAAAGTTGCTATTTGCATTTTAGATGCAGGAATAACACAAGAACAAAAAGAAAAATTATTAATTAAAGTAGATGAAATTAAATCTGCAGAATGGGATATAGAAGTTTCAGATCACAAAGTTAAAGGAAAAGAGTGGCTTAAAAGTCAGGTCTCAAGAGCTTTTTTACCGAAATATTTTCCAAACTATGACAAATATTTATGGATAGATTGTGATGCTTGGGTGAACGATTGGAATAGTATAGAATTATATTTTAAAGCTTGTGAAAATGGAAAATTAGGTATTACACAAACAATTGGTCCAGGATACAAAATAACTTCAAAAGTTAATTGGCTATTTGGAAAATTAGCAATCATAAAATCTCAGAATTTTAAACATGCAGTGAAGTCAAAAATTGGGTATGACAAAGCTAGAAAATTAGCCTTTGCTCCACATATTAACATTGGAGTTTTTTCTTTAGAGAAAAATTCTAGAGGATGGAAAGTTTGGCAAAATAATTTATCAAAAACTTTAAAAGCTGGAAATATTTTTGGTTCAGAAGGGCTGGCAATTAATATGGCAGTCTATGTTGATAGTTTAGAAACAGAATTTTTACCTTTAAATTGTAATTGGATTACGAGCAATTTACTTCCAAAATTTGATGAAAAACAAAAAACTTTTGTCGAACCATATTTACCTAATTATAAAATAGGCATAATACATCTAGCCGCAGGAATTTGGAAAAATGGTAAAGATATGAGGACAGATAAAAGTGTGGAAATTGAAATAGAAAATTTAGAAAATAAAAAAATAAATAAAAGTCTAAGATTTAGCAATAATTGAAAAAAAATAGAATTTCAAAAAACTGGGTTAACAAGCAAAGAAAAGATATTTATGTAAGAAAATCTAAGGTTGACGGATATAGGGCTAGATCAGCATATAAATTAATTGAAATTGATGAGAAGTTTAAAATTTTTAAAAGTGGCATCTGTGTAATAGATATTGGATCTGCTCCTGGTAGTTGGTCTCAATATGCCTCTAAAGTAGTGAAACAAGGAAAAATAATTTCAATTGATTTAAAAAAAATGGAGAAAATTAAAAACACTTTTCAAATTATAGGTGATTTTACAGAAAAAGATATTAAAAATAAAATTAAAAGTTATCTGAATGAAGAAGCTAATATAATAATGTCAGACATGGCTGTAAACACTACAGGTATTAAAGATATAGACTCAATTCAAACAGGGGAATTATGTAAAGAAGCTATGATTTTTTCAAAAGAAGTGATTTCCAAAAAAGGTTTTTTTATTTCAAAAATATTTATGGGCAGCACATTCAATGAAATTGTCGCACTTGGAAAAAAAATTTTTAAAGAAGTTAAGGTTTTTAAACCAAAATCTAGTCGAAAAGATTCTAAAGAAAGTTTTATAATTTGTAAAAATCTCAGATAGTCTCTTTAAATTTAAAAGGAATCGTATATAAATGATTATGGTTCCTATTAAAGAAGCACTTACCTTTGATGACGTAACTTTGGCACCTAAGTACTCAGCTATTTTACCCTCAGAAGTTGATACAAGTATTAAATTAACTAACAATTTAAAGCTTAAAATTCCTCTTCTTGCTTCAGCCATGGATACAGTAACGGAAAGTAAAATGGCAATTGCAATAGCTAAAACGGGTGGAATAGGAGTTATTCATAGAAATTTAGATATAAAAAAACAGATAATTGAGATTAAAAAAGTTAAAAAACAAAAACTATTAGTAGGTGCTGCAGTTGGAGCAGGTTTTAAAGAACTTCAAAGGGCAAAGGAAGTGTTAAGAGAAGGTGTAGATTTAATTGTAGTAGATACTGCACATGGACATACTAAAAAAGTATCTGAAATAGTTAAGTTTATCAAAAAAATTAAAAATAAAAAAACTGCTTTATGTGCGGGAAATATTGCTACACCAGAAGCAGCTAAATTTTTATTAAAATTAGGTGTTGATATTATAAAAGTCGGAATTGGGCCAGGCTCAATATGTACTACTCGATTGGTAGCGGGGATAGGTGTCCCTCAATTAAGTGCAATACTTTCAGTTAGAAAAGGTATTAAAAATAAAAATGTAAAAATCATTTCAGATGGTGGAATTAAATACTCTGGAGATCTAGCAAAAGCATTTGCAGCAGGTGCAGATGCTGTGATGATAGGATCTTTATTTGCTGGTACTGAAGAAGCACCAGGAAAAATAATAAAAAAAAATGGAAAACTTTTTAAAAGCTTTAGAGGTATGGGTTCTATAGGAGCAATGAATAAAGGCTCAGCCGATAGATATTTTCAACTTAAGCAAAAAGATATATCAAAGTATGTTCCAGAAGGAGTAGATGGTTTTGCAAAATATAAAGGGAGTGTGGGAAATATTATTTATAAATTAATAGGAGGATTAAAATCTTCAATGGGCTATTTAGGCTCTAAGCAGATAAAATACTTAAGAAACAAACCTAAATTTGTAAAAATTACTAAAGCTGGTTTTTATGAAAGTATGGTACATAATGTAGACATAGTTAAAAGTGATTCAAAATACTAATGCTTAAATTATTAAAAATATTTTTTTTTACAATTTTCTTTATGAATTTTTTAAGTATTTCTTTTAGTAAAGAAGATTTTTTCAGCAAAGGAGTTAAGCTCTTTGAAAAAAAAAAATATGATGAAGCTAAATTTTTGTTTGAAAGAAGCATAGTATTTAATCCAAAAGACTCAAATTCATATTTATACTTAGCAAAAATATATAAAAATAAAGAAGATCAAATAAGTGAAGAGAAAAATTTAGAAGCCACATTATTAATTGATCCAGCAAAAGAAGAGGCAATTTTAATGTTAATGGAAATTGGTTTAGAAAAAACAAATTATTCAAAAGTAAAGGAGTTATCAGAAAGATTTACTAAAGTTTGCGAAGAATTATGTAATGAAAACAAAAAGATTTTGAAAGAACTTGAAAATTTAGAACCAAAAAATAATGAGTCTTGATTTAAATTTAGACAAGATCTTAATTATAGATTTTGGTTCACAATTTACTCAATTAATTGCTAGAAGAATAAGAGAGCTTGGAGTTTTTTCTGAGCTAGTAAGTCACAAAAAAATTAAAAGTTTTCATATTAATAACAATATTAAAGGAATAATTCTCTCTGGAGGTCCGTTAAATGTGTATCAGCTCAACAAAAGTACTTTTGATAACAAAATATTAAATCTTGGAATACCTATATTAGGAATATGTTTTGGACATCAAATTTTGTCTAAATTTAAAGGTGGAAAGGTAAAACAATCAAAACACAGAGAATTTGGATTAGCAAAAATTTTTAAAAAAAGAAATAGTTTATTAGTAAAAAATTTTTTTGATAAAAAAAAATTGAATCAAGTATGGATGAGTCATGCAGATCAGGTCACTAAATTACCAAAAAATTTTAAGATTATTGCTTCGACTGAAAATTCTAGATTTGCAATAGTAGAAAATAAACAAGAAAATTTTTTTGGAGTTCAGTTTCACCCTGAAGTTACACATACTGAAAATGGAAAAAAAATTATAAGTAATTTTATTTTTTTTATATGCAAAATTGAAAGAAATTGGTCTTCTAAAGATCAAAAAGTTCAGTTAATAAAAGATATAAGAGAAAAGGTTGGATCAGACAAAGTAATTTGTGCACTTTCTGGAGGAGTAGATAGCAGTGTTGTAGCACAACTCTTTAACAAGGCTATAGGAAAAAAACTTTATTGTATTTTTGTTAATACGGGATTACTTAGAAAAAATGAAGAAATCCAAGTTATAAAAACTTTTAAAAAAAGATTAAAGATTAATTTAATTTATGTAAACGCTGAAAAAGAATTTTTAAAGAAATTAAAAAATGTTTCAGATCCTGAAAAGAAAAGAAAAATTATTGGAAACTTGTTTATAAGAATTTTTGAAAGGTATGCAAAAAAAATTAACAATGTTAAATTTTTAGCACAAGGCACTCTTTATCCTGATCTAATAGAAAGCAAATCTGTAACAGGCAGCCAAACTTCAAAAATAAAATCCCATCATAACGTAGGTGGATTACCTAAGAGAATGAAATTAGAATTAATAGAACCACTTAAATTTTTGTTTAAAGATGAAGTAAGAAAATTAGGACTCGAGTTGAATCTTAATAGAGATATTATTTCACGTCATCCATTTCCTGGACCTGGATTAGCTATAAGAATGCCAGGATCAATTACAAAAGAAAAAATAAATATTTTAAAAGCTGCAGATAATTATTTCATTCAAGCTTTGAAAGAACATGGTTTATATAATAAAATTTGGCAAGCTTATGCCGCCTTACTTCCTGTTAAAACGGTTGGTGTAATGGGAGACAATCGAACTTATGAATATTTATGTTTACTAAGAGCCATAACTTCTGAAGACGGTATGACTGCAGATTTTTATGAGTTTAAAAAATCATTTATTCAAGATATTTCAAATAAAATTGTGAATAGTATAAGAGGAATTAATAGAGTAGTTTATGATATTACTTCAAAACCACCTAGCACAATTGAGCTAGAATAATATGAATAAAAAAATAAAAAAGATTCTTAGTAAAAAAAATAAATCAAAAATTATTTGCTTAACTGCTTATTCAAAAAATATTGCTTCTATTTTAGATAGATATTGTGATTTAATATTAGTTGGAGATTCATTAGGTTCAGTTCTTTATAATTATAAATCTACTAAAGAAGTGACTTTAAAAACAATGATTAATCATTCAAAAAGTGTAAGGCTTGGTGTTAAGAAATCATTGATGGTAGTTGATATGCCCTACAATACGTATCGTAACTCTCATGAAGCTTTGAAAAACGCTAAATTAGTAATAAAAAAAACCAAATGTGATGCTATTAAACTAGAAGGTGGAAAAAAAATTATTTCTATAGTTAAGAGTTTAGTTAAAAATAAAATTCCTGTTATGGGCCACCTAGGTATTTTACCTCAAACTGATAAAAAATTTACTTTTAAAGGAAAGAAACAGTCTGAAAGAAATAGAATAATAAAAGATGCCAAATTATTAGAAGCAGCTGGAATTTTTTCAATAGTATTAGAATGTGTTGAAACAAAACTATCAAAAAAAATAACTGAAATGATAAATATACCAACAATTGGCATAGGTTCTTCAGTTAATTGTGATGGTCAAGTATTAGTAATTGATGATTTGCTTGGCTTAGGTAAGACTAAACTTAAGTTTGTTAAAAAATATCTTGATTTAAATAAAATTATTGAAGGTGCAATTAAAAGATATAGATCTGATGTTTTAAATAAACAATTTCCAAAAGCAAAACACTCTTTTTAATTTTAGTATTTTAGAAAATTAAGTAATTAACCTATTGTAAAAGGATCTGGTATTGGCTTATCTGAAGTATAAAACCATGTTGTTTTTATTCTTGTGTAATCTTTAATTGATTCGATTCCTGCTTCTTTTCCGTAGCCACTATCTTTAATTCCTCCAAATGGTGCAGAAGGTGAAATTAATCTATAGGTATTTACAAATGTTATACCTGCTCGAATTGCTTTAGAAACCCTCATCCCTCTCGCAAGATCACTTGTATAGACACCTGAAGATAGACCATATTTATTGTCGTTCATTTTTTTTATAATCTCTTCCTCAGTTTTGAATTTCATTACTGATAATATTGGTCCAAATAGTTCATTTTCAGCAGCCGGTAGATTGTGATTATCACATTCAATTATAGTTGGCGGAAAATAATATCCTTCATTTGAAAAAGAATGTCTTTTACCTCCAGTTTTAATTTTTCCTCCCTGTTCAATAGTTTTTTTAATATTATTCTCAATAATTTCTAATTGTTTGAAATTATTCAATGGACCCATTTCTGTTTCTGTATTCAATGGTGTACCAATTTTTATTTTTTCTGCACGTTCAGTTAGTTTTTTCAAAAAATCATTATAAATTTCTTCTTGGATATAAAGTCTTGACCCTGCAATACAGCTTTGACCTGTTGCACCAAATATTCCTGCAACTATACCATTAATTGCATTTTCTTGATTAGCGTCATTAAATACTGCAACTGGACTTTTTCCCCCAAGTTCTAAACTAACTTCAGATAAATTTTCTGCAGAATTTCTAATTATATGTCTTGCAGTTTCTGGTCCCCCTGTAAATGCAACTTTTTCAACAAGATCGTGAGAGGTTAGAGCTTTTCCACAAGGATCTCCAAAACCAGTAATAACATTTAGAACTCCTTTTGGAAGATCAATTTTTTCTACTAGTTTAGCAAATTCAAATATCACAGCTGGAGCTAACTCTGAAGATTTAAGCACAATTGTATTTCCCATTGCTAAAGCGGGTGCAAGTTTAGTTGCAGTTAAAAACATTTGGGAATTCCATGGGACTATTGCGGCTATAACTCCTATGGGAATTCTAGTTGTAAGTGCTTGAACATTTGGTTTATCAATTGGTAAGACTGTACCCTCAACTTTATCTGCTAATCCTGCATAATAATCATAATATTCTGCAATATAGTTAGCCTGTTTTTTTGTTTCCCTAAAAATTTTTCCTGTATCTATAGTTTCTATTTTACCAAGTAATTCAGCATTTTCTCTTAATTGTTCTCCTATAGCTCTTAAAAATTTTGCTCTTTCTCTTGGAAGTAATTTAGGCCATTCACCATCAAACGCTTTTTGAGCTGCTTTTACTGCTTTGTCTACATCCTTAGAACTAGCTTCTGGCACAGTTGCCCATGGTTTGTTATTTTCGGGATTTAAAGTTTCGAAAGTTTTTTTATTTTCAGCCTCTACCCATTCACCATTAATGAACATTTGATAATGTTTTAATTTAGTCATTTTTTTCTATAAATGTTTTAATCGCTGAATTTACCTCATCTGCACATTCAATACCACAAAGATGTTTGCCATTTTTAATGATCTTAAGTTGACTATTTTTGATTATTTTATTCAATTTTTTTGACATCTCAATTGTTGAACCTAAATCAAATTCTCCAGTCATTATCAAAGTATTAACTTTTATTTTTTTGAAATCTTCTTCATTTTTATGATTAACAAAAAGCTCATAAACTTTTAAAAAGTTTTTCATATTATTAGATGATAAAATAGAATTAATGTTTTTATATATATTTGGATTGTTTTCCAAATATTTATCTGTAAACCATCTCTTTAAGGCTTTTTTAGAGAGCTTTAGTTCTTTCTTAGCTTGATTAAATCTTGTATTAACAATTTTTTGTTGTTCCTCTGATCTCTTATATATAGATCCTAAAAGAATTAATGATTGTAATCTATTATTAAATTTTATTGCAAAATTTCTAGCAATTAAGGAACCGATTGAAAAACCAATTAAATGGATTCTATTAATTTTAAGTTCATCAATTAATTCTATAAGTTGATTTGAAAAATCATCAAAATTGATATCATGTTTTTTTAGTAATGACTTTCCATGTCCTAAAATATCATATGAAAGAGTAGAATAATTTTTAAAATAATTTATTTGTGGCTGCCAAATTTCATATGTTAATCCCACTCCATGAATAAATACTATAGGTATTAATTTTTCTTTTTTATTAAAAATATAAAATGTCCCAGAAGAAGTAGTTCCAGATATCATCAAGTTTTATTTAGGCTCAATACCCATTTCTTTCATATCTTGGTATCTATCACCTGTTCTTGCATGAGCTCTTCCACTTGAAGCACCACCTATAGCAATTACTATCTCATTTTCAAATGGAGCATCATGTATTGTAAATTCATGAGTTAAATAATAAGGTCTGAGACCAGAGTCTGTTTTATGCATCATAGGAATAGAAACTTTTGACCCTGCTGGACCTCTAGTATTAGTAAAGCTTAAGTACGAAGTTCCTCCAACAGCATCTCTAAATTTGTTACCAAACCTTAATGTATGAATAAAAGCTGAAGCATGTTCTATTTCTCCATTTAATCCAACTATACCAGCTTTACCATATGCTAATATTTTTTCAGGAGATCCTATTTCTTTAATTAATTCAGGAACAAGTAAATCCCCTAACCTTGGAGCTAATTCTAAAATTGCAGGTCTTAAGTTTTCAACAAAACCTTGTCCATGCCAAGGATTTTTAAAAACTGCAGCAACTGAAACTAATAAAACAGGCTCTTTAGCTTTTTTGCCACCTTCTATGAAAGTTTTATCAACAAATTTTGTAAATTTTCTTAAATTAATATCCATAATTTTTTAT
>MDSW01214096.1_pt1 | contig 14297 bp, 15 predicted proteins | sample 811171 | NCBI WGS metagenome assembly MDSW01 (sample SAMN05326641, study PRJNA326480) | marine metagenome | isolation source: seawater | place: Atlantic Ocean: North West | collected 2012 | reverse complement strand
GTAGGTTTTACATCAATTTGGATAGATGCAGGCTATGAAAATTTTAGCGATGATATTAAATCATCAAAAAAATTTTTAGATTACACAACTACTGATTTGCATTTGTTTTTAGAAAAAGTTAACAAGGGAATTATATGAAAGAATTAGAAAAAATAATAAATGATGCTTGGGAAAATAAAGAAAATATTAATCAAAATTCTGATCCTTCAATATTAAATGCAGTTAATCAAATTATTGAAGATTTAGATCAAGGAAAAATACGTGTAGCTGAAAAAATAAATTCAACATGGATAACTCATCAGCACATAAAAAAAGCAATCATGTTAAGTTTTAGAATATATAATATGGAAGCTTTATCAGGGCCATATAGCTCATGGTATGACAAAGCACATCTACTTAAAGGCAAGACTGCAGGATGGGGAAAAGATGAATTTGAAAAAGCTGGTTTTAGAATGGTGCCAAACTCACCTGTAAGAAAAGGCTCTTACATTGCTAAAAATGTTGTTTTGATGCCATGCTTTATTAATACTGGAGCTTACGTTGGATCTGGAACAATGATGGATACATTCTCGAGAGCAGGATCATGTTGCCAAATTGGTTCAAACTGCCACATATCGGCTGGCAGTGGTGTTGGTGGGGTTTTAGAACCAGCACAAGCTTTGCCGACTATTATTGAGGACAATGTTTTTTTAGGAGCAATGTCTGAAGTTGTCGAAGGAGTTATAGTAGGTGAAGGATCTGTAATTAGTATGGGAATGTATATAGGACAATCAACAAAAATTGTTGATAGAAAAACTGGAGAAATAACTTATGGAAAAATACCTCCTTATTCAGTTTTGGTACCTGGATCATTGCCAGATAAAAAAAATCCAAGCGCCCCATCACTAAATTGTGCAGTAATAATTAAACAAGTTGATGAAAAAACTAGATCTAAAACATCAATTAATGATTTATTGCGAGATTAATGAGTAAATTAAATTTTGATCCAATTATTTTAACTCAAACTCTAGTTAAATGCCCAAGTATTACTCCCAAAGACGAGGGCGCTCTTAATGTTGTTCATAATCATTTAAGTCATCTTGGTTTTAAGTGTACGCGCCTAACTTTTTCTGATCAAAATTCTCCTGATGTTGATAATCTTTTTGCTACTATTGGTTCTGATGGAAAACATCTAGCATTTGCCGGTCATACAGATGTAGTACCTCCTGGTAATGAAGAATCATGGAAATATCCTCCTTTCTCAGCAACAATTGCAGAAGGTAAATTATTTGGGAGAGGAGCAGAGGATATGAAAAGTAATATAGCTTGTTTTATTTCTGCTACTAATAAATTTTTAAGTAAATATAGTTCTAATTTTGGAGGAAAATTATCTTTTATTATTACAGGTGATGAAGAAGGTGATGCTATAAATGGAACACTAAAAATCATGGAATGGGCAAAAAAAAATAATATTATTTTTGATCAATGTATTGTTGGTGAACCAACTTCTAATAAAACTGTTGGAGATAAAATCAAAATTGGCAGACGTGGTTCAATAAATATTTTTTTAAATGTTAAAGGTATTCAGGGACATACTGCAAATGGGCATAGAGCTGAAAACCCTACTCATTACTTAATCAAACTACTAAATAGCTTACTAGCAAAACCTATAGACAATGGTAATGAATATTTTTTACCTACTTCAATACAAGTTCCAACTATAGATGTTGGAAATCCTGCTCATAATGTTATTCCTGAATATGCAAAAGCTACAATAAATATTCGTTTCAATGATATGCATTCAAGTGAAGATATAATAAATTGGATTCAAGAACATATTAATAATATTTTTAAAGATCAAGATAATGCTGAATGTTCTTTTTCTTATGATTCAAATGCAAAAGCTTTTTTAAATAAACCAGGTATTCTGTGTAAAATAATTACTGATTCAGTTTCAGAATATAATGGACAGAATAGCATGCCTGAATTAGCAACTGATGGAGGCACTTCAGATGCACGTTTTATCAAAGATTACTGTGAAGTAGTTGAGTTAGGAATAATTAATCAATCACTTCATAAGGTTGATGAATTTGTAAACTTATCAGATATTAATAATCTTGAAAAAATTTATTTTAATGTAATTGAAAAATTTTTTAATAAAAACTAGTAACCTTTTTTCAAGTTTACGTCACTTTTAATCCAACCTTTTTTTCTAAATATTTGAAATTTTGAATATAAAAAATTAATTGATGATTCTATATCTGTGATAGCTGCTATATGAGGGGTTATTGTAATATTTGGATGACTCCAAAATTTGTGACTTTTTGCTAAAGGCTCACTTTTAAACACATCTAATGAAACATAAAAATTTGGATTAGATTGCAGATGATTTAATAAATCTTCCTCATTCAGTGAAGACCCTCTTCCTATATTGATTAATAAACATTTTTTTTTTAAATTTTTTAAAAAATTTTTGTTAATAATATTTTCTGTTTTATCAGTAGAAGGTAAAATTGATATTAGTATATCACTTTGTGAAATAAATTTTTTAATTGATTTTAAAGTAAAAACTTTAAAAGGCATGTTTGATAAAGATTTTGAATTTTTATATCCTAAAATATTATAATCTAATTTTTGCAATTTCTTAGCCACAAAACTTCCTATATACCCAAGACCTAAGATACCAATTGTTAACTCTTTATTTAAAGGAGTATATCTTTCATTAAGCCAAATTTTTTTTTGCTGAGCTTTTTGATAAGAATGTAATTTTAATTGATATATTAAAACTTGTGAAATAACATGATTGAACATCCTTTCTCGCATAATTGGATCTTTTACTCTAATAATTGGTGTATTATTAAAATCATTTAATTTTAAAATATGATCTACGCCGGCTCCTATTGAAAATATAACTTTTAAATTTTTAAGTTTACCTAATACACCTGTTGGCAAATTCCAAAGCAAAGCAACTTCAATTTTATTATAATCAAGATTATCTTTAATTGTATAAATATTATGATTTTTAAATTTTTTTTTTAAAATATTTAAAAATTCTAATTGATTTGAGTAAGTTGCATGAAAAAGTATATTCATTAGTTAATTATGTTTACTATTAATTAAATTATCTATTAACTTTAAATAGTTTTTAGAAATATTATCCCAATTAAATTCTGAAATTGCTCTTTTTTGAGCAGCTTTTCCAAGTAAATTTCTTTTAGTTTTATTTGTTAGTAAATCTCTTATTGCTTTATACAATTCATTTATATCTTCTATAATTATACCTGTTTTATTATTAATAACAGCTTCAGAAGTACCTCCAATATTAGATGCAATAGAGGGAATTGAATAAAAAGATGCTTCAAGATATGCGATACCAAATCCCTCTATAGATCTTTTAGCAGTTTCATCTAAAGTTGGCATTACCATTAAATTTACTTTTTGAAATAAATATTTTTTTTGAGCATCGTTGACGTTTCCGACAAATACAACGTTTTTTTCTAATTTCAATTCACTAACTAATTTTTTTAAATTTTTTAACTCAGAACCTGCTCCAGCAACAATATACTTTATGTTAGGAAATTCAGTAATTAACTTTTTAATAGAAAAAATTATTTCTTTATGACCTTTTCTTTTTTCAAGTCTAGCTAAAGTTAATAAAATGGGATCACCCTTTATATTAGGAATAGATATTTTTTCAACATTTGAATAATCACAGGCTCCTGGGTATATTTTTTTGATAATTGGTTTTGATAAACAAAAGTTAGATATTAAATTTTTTGTATAATCAGAGTTACAAACTATTGAAGTTACTTTATTTAAAGTTTTTTTAATTCGTAAAAAATGCTTTTCATTTTTTTTAATAATTTCATTTCCATGCGCTAAACATATAGAAGGAATATTATTAGAATTTAATAAATCAATACATAACTCAAAACTTTTCCAAGATTCTCCTATTATACATTTTACTTGATTAGAAAATAAAAAAGGTTTCAATTCTTTTATTTTTTTTCTCCTTCTGAAATATTTAATTCCCCCTATTCTTCTAACAAGAACACTTTCTTTGATAGACTGATCATAAATAGCATCATAAAAAAAATTGTGCTGATCGGCAAAAACTATAACTTTTTCTCTTTTGCTTAAATTTATTGATAAGTTACTTATTAAACTTTCAATACCTCCTACTCGAGAAGGAAAACATTGTGTAAGCACTATAATCATAATTTTATTTTTTTGCTTAAAGAGGTGTGGTTACATTTTGTAGCCATTTGCGTTCTTTTAAATTAACAAAGTTATTCAAATTATCATATACTTTTTTATGATAATTATTAATCCATTTAATTTCAAATTCACTTAACATTTCTTTTACTATTAAATCTTTATCTATAGGGGCCCATGATATATTTTCAAATTCTAAATTTTTTTTATCTTTTTCCTTAACTACTATAATATTTTCTATACGAATTCCATATTCTCCTTCTTTATAAAACCCTGGTTCATTAGATAATATCATGCCTGGCATCAATTGAATATTTTGAAATTGGCCTTTTTTTGCAATTCGTTGCGGTCCCTCGTGCACACTTAAAAAACTTCCAATGCCATGGCCTGTTCCGTGATCATAATCTAATCCAATTTCATTTAAGCTTTCTCTAGCCAAGTAATCAACATCTGAACCAGTTGTACCTTTTTTAAAAACATGACTAGTTAATTTAATATGACCTTTTAATACTCTTGTAAACCGATCTTTTTGTTCTTTACTTGCTGTGCCTATAATTATTGTTCTAGTTATATCAGTAGTACCATCATAATATTGTGCTCCAGAGTCTATTAAGTAGATAGAATTTTTGAATAATTTAGAATTATTATTTTTATTAACACGGTAATGAGGTAAAGCAGCATTTTTTCCTACAGCTGAAATTGAGTCAAAAGAAATTGAATGAAAAAATTCATTATTTTTTCTCAGTAGATATAGTTTTTTTCCTAAATTCATCTCAGTTTTAGAATTAAAATCCTTAAGATTTTTTAACCAACATAGAAATTTAGTTATACTTACTCCATCTCTAATATGTGCTTTTCTAGCACCGTCTAACTCTGTAGAATTTTTTTCTGCCTTTGGTAATAGACATGGATTTGGAATGTTCTTAATTATAAGCTCTGATTTAAAAGCTAATTTATAAAAATAATAAGAAGTGTTTTGAAAATCAATACCAATTTTCTTTTTGTTTAATAATTTTATAAAAATTGAATTTATTTTATTAATTGATTGTAAATGAAGATTTTTTAACAAATTATTTTTTAGTTTTTTACTTAAATTATTTATAGAAATGTATAGTCTTGCTTTACCTTCAGATGGAATAAGTAAATATGAAAAAGCAATTGGTGTATATTGAATATCATTACCTCTTATATTCAAAATCCAAGCAATTGAATCAAGGCTTGTTATTAAATAACAATTTAAATTTTTCCTTTTTAATAAATTCTGAAATTTTTTAATTTTTGTCTCTCTACCTAATCCTGCAAATTTAATTGGATGATCAAAAACTTTAGAATATTTTTTTTTTGGTTGTTTTTTCCATATTTGATCAATTGGATTATTGTCTAGATATACTAATTTAACTTCACTATCTTTTGTATATTCTAGGAATTTTTCAATTTCTTTTATAGAGTGTAGTTTAGGATCAATTGCGATTGATTTAACAAATTTGCAGTAACTTTTAAATTTTATCCAAAAATCTTCATAGTGTTTTAAGCTAATTTCTTTTCCATTAATTTGTTCTTTTGCTTGAAAAGTATATCTGCCATCTACAAATAAATTTGCTGTATTTTGACCAATAATAGCTCTTCCAGCTGATCCTGAAAAATTAGTAAGCCATTTTAATCTTTCTGCGTAAGGAGCTATATACTCATTTAAAAATTCATCAGTCCTGTTAATAATAAATATATCAATATTCTTATTCTTTAAGTTTTCTTGTAACTTTTGAAGATTTGAAGATTTAATCATATATTTATAAACATTTCTGAATCAATATTTCCACCAGAAATCATAACTACAACATTTTTATTTTCTATATTGGTTTTTTTTAACAATGCAGCAGTTGCTGCAACCGCTCCACCAGGCTCAATGATCATTTTTAAATGTTCTGCAATAAAGGGAATAATTTTTTTAACTTCTTCATCTTTAACTACTAATCCGCCACTTAAATTTTCTTTATTGATTGGGAAGGTTATATTGCCTGGTTGTGGTGCAAGAAGTGCATCACAAATTGAAAAATTGTTAATTTTATTTCTTTTAATTGAACCAGCTTCTAATGAAATTTTAGTGTCATCAAATCCTTCTGGTTCTACAGAATATGATTGAATGTTAGGAAATTTATGTTTTAAATATGTTGTAGTTCCAGCTATTAAACCTCCACCTCCACAACAACATAAATAAATATCTGGCAAAATTGAGAGTGAATCTAATTCTTCTGCAATCTCTTTCCCAGCAGTCCCTTGTCCAGCTATAATATCATAATCATCATAAGGTCTAATTATTGCACTTTTTTCATTTGCAACAATTTCTTCCGCAATATTTTCTCTTAACTGTTTTTGAGGATCATAAAGAATTATTTCTGCATTGTATTTCTTTGTATTTTGGATTTTAATTTTAGGTGCATTTTTGGGCATTACAATTTTTGATTTAATTTTATTTTTTTTAGAAGCTAGTGCCACAGCTTGTGCATGATTGCCTGATGAGTATGCTACAACTCCATTTTTTTTTTCTATATCATTCAATCTAAGAATTTTGTAAGTTGCACCACGAAATTTGAAAGACCCAGTATTTTGCAGATTTTCACATTTAAAATAAACCTTAGCTTTTAACAAATTATTGATAAAATCATTAGTAATAAGAGGTGTTTTAATTACTTTATCATGAATCTTTTTATAAGCTTCATCAATATGCTGATAATTAAAAGATTTCATAATTAGTTATATTATTAACTTATTTATTGGAATTAATAAAAAAAAATATATTTAATAACTATGGAAGAGCAAAAGATAATATCTCCATGCATAAGTGTATGTAAGACTGACCCTGTATCTGGGTTTTGCTATGGTTGTGGGAGAACAAATGAAGAAAAAAAAATATGGAAAGATGAAACTACCTCTAACAAATGGAAAGAGAGAAATATTCATGAGTTAAAAAAAAGACTTTCCAATTGGCAATTGATTGCATTTGAAGAATCTTATAAATCTAAGTTGTCAACTGGTATGTCTCTAATTAAAAAAAAATTATTAGAAAGTAAGAAATCTTGAAATTTATTTATATTTTTGTATTTTTATTTATTTCTCCAAATATTTATAGTCAAACAAAAAAAATGATTTTAGATAATTTACAAAATCCAGGAATAACTTCTCAAGGGCAAAGATGGTCATTTTTTACAGATGGAGTAATGGGTGGGTTATCAAAAGGAAAAGCAGAAATAACTGAGATTAACAATGTTGCTTGCTATAGAATGACTGGGAATGTAACAACTGAAAATAATGGCGGCTTTATCCAAATAAGAACTCCGATAAACCCTGAAATTGACGCTGCAAATCATGATGGGATATATTTGAAAATATATGGAAACAACAAAAAATATTCTCTACATATAAGAACTCCATTCACATTAGCTCCATGGCAGTATTATTTTTACAAATTTGAAGCAAAAAATAATTGGATGGAAATTAAAGTTCCATTTAATAAGTTTGAAAAATCAAATTTTTATCAACCAAAAAAACTTCCAAATCAAAAGTTAAAAACAATTGGATTAGTAGCAGGATTTGATAATTTTAAAGCAGATGTTTGTTTAGCTGAAATTGGATTTTATTAGTAATCAATTTTTTTTAAATAGAGACCATAGGCAGGCGCTGTCATTCCAGCATATTCTCTTTTTTTAGAATTAATTATTTCTAATATTGATTTTTTCAGTAATCCTTTTCCTATATCAATAAGTGTTCCAACCATTATTCTTACCTGAGAATGTAAAAATGATTTGGCAGATATTGTAAAAATTATATTTTCTCCATTAGTAGTTATTTTAAAAAAATCTATAGTTTTAATTGATGTTGCAGATTGGCAATCAACCGATCGAAAAGAATCAAAATCATATTTACCTAAAAAAAATTTAGATTCATTAATAATTTTGTCAATATCAAGCTGTTTGTGTACACACCATGCTCTTTTATTTTCTAGAGTTAGTGGAGGACGTCTATTTATAACTCTATACTCATACCAACGTTTTTTAGCAGAAAATCTTGCATTAAAATTCTTATTGACATTTTCAGCAGATAAAATTGAAATAGAATCTGATCTTAGATGCTGATTAAGACCATCTCTTATAGTATCTAAACTTATCTCTTTACTTGTAAAAAAATTCGCTACTTGACCTTTAGCATGTACTCCAGCATCAGTTCTGCCTGCACCAAATATTTTAACTTTTTCAGATATCAATTTTTCAATTGAAATTTCAATAGAATTTTGAATTGATCTGCCATTATTTTGACTTTGCCAACCAACGTAATCTGTTCCGTCATACTCAATTAAAATTTTATAATTAAACATTTAATTTATCATTAATAATAAATTTATAACCTTTGATAAATTCATCTAATTTCATCCTCTTCTTACCTTCTCTTTGAAGAAGCATAGGTACAATGCTACCATCTTTACAGCCTAATTCGAAATTGTTATTTATAATTGTAGAAGAAGTTCCAATATTTTTACCTCTAGTAGCACTGATTATTTTTATTCTTTCTTTTTTATATGTAAACCAGGCACACGGACTTGGAGAATGAGCTTTTATTAAATTAAGAATTTGTTCAGTGTTTTTATTAAAATTAATTTTTCTCATATCTGGACTTATTTTTTTTGCATAAGTGACTAATTTTTCATCTTGTTCTTTTGGTAAAATTGACTCATTAAAAATTTTTGGTAATGTTTGAATTAATAACTTTATACCTAATTTTGTTAGATTATTTGTTAAAATTTCTTTATCAATATTTTTATCTATTTTTAATTCGATCTGAGATAATATAGGCCCAGCATCTAATCTTTTAACCATCTTTATAATTGAAATACCAGTCTTCACATCACCATTTAAAATTGAATGTTCAATAGGTGAAGCACCTCGCCAACGAGGAAGAAGGGATACATGAATATTTATGCATCCAAATTTAGGTAGTTCAAGATAGGTTAATGGTAAAATTTTACCATAAGCCATCACAACTATTAAATCTGGTTCAATTTTTTTTATTTTATCGTAAAATTCATCTTCTAAATTAAAAGGTGTTAATACTTCAATTTTATGTTTTGAAGCCATCTCATATACTGGTGAATTATAAGTTTTCATTCCTCTGTTTTTTTTTGTTGGATTTTGTGTAACAACAGATACTATATTGTAATTATTTATTATTAAATTTTCTAAAAACTTAGAAGCAATTAAAGGTGTTCCTATAAAGATTATTTTTTTTTCTTTCATTTTTTTTATCTTTTACTTATCAGCTTTTTAACTTTTTTAATCATCATATTTCTTTTTAAGGTTGAAAGATAATCAACAAATAATTTTCCGGATAAGTGATCAATTTCATGTTGTAAAACCCTAGACTCCAAACCTTTTGCTTTTTTTCTTATCAATTTTTTATTTTCATCAATGTATTCTAAAGTTATTTCTTCAGGTCGCTCTATTTCTGCGTACTGTTCTGGAAGTGATAAACAGCCTTCTTCCATTAGTATAGTTTTTTTTGAGTATGATATTATTTTAGGATTAAATAAAACATACTTTATTAGATTATCATTTTCTTTATCGTTAATATTGATTGTTATAATTTTTTTTAATATGCCTATTTGATTTGCAGCCAAGCCTAGTCCAGGTGCCTCGATTACTATACTCATCATTTCATTTGCTAAATCTAAATCCTCTTTCTTGATTGATTTTAATTCAAGAGCTTTTTGTTTTAAAATAGGGTGTGGTACATATAAAATTTTTTTCATTAAAATTTAAATAATTTTTTTTCTTAACTGAAATGCAGTATTTAATGTATTCTCATCTAGATAATGTACTTCTCCTCCAATCGGAATCCCTTGAGCTAAACGTGTAACATTTAAATTTTTGATTTGATCAAGTTTTTCAGCAATAACATGGCTTGTAGTTTGTCCTTCCATCGTAGTACTTAAAGCTAAAATTACTTCATTTATTTTATTTTTTTTTATTCTATCTAGTAATTTATCTATAGATAATTCTTCTGTCCCTATACCATTTATAGCTGATAAACTTCCGCCCAAAACCTGATAAAGTCCTTTATAAAAACCAATTCTTTCAAATGTCCATAAATCAGAAACGTCTTCGATTATACAAATAGAACTTCTATCCCTATTATGATTTGTACAAATATTACATGGATCAACTGTGTCCAAATTACCACACTCCGAACATTCAATAATTGTTTTAAATGATGTTTCAAATGTTTTCATAAGAGATATAAAAGATCTATCCTTATTTTTTAATAGATACAAAGCTATCCTTTGGGCAGATCTCCTACCTATTCCTGGAAGTTTTGAAATTTCAGAAATCAGTTTATCTATTGCTGAATTTTGCATAAACTAAAAAGGTAGTTTCATTCCAGGGGGTAATGATAAGCCTCCTGTTAAAGACTTCATGTGTTCTTGTGTTGCAGCTTCACCTTTCTCCTTTGCATCATTTGTTGCAGCAACAATTAAATCCTCTAATATTTCTTTTTCGTTTGATTTTATTAAACTATCATCAATTTTAATATTCTTGATTATACCTTTTGCATTTGACACAACTTTCACTAAACCACCTCCTGAACTACCTTCAACTTCTATATCGTTAAGTTTTTCTTGAGCTTCAGCCATTTTTTTTTGCAATTCTTGAGCCTGCTTCATCATATTACCTAAATTAACCATCAATTTTCCCTTTCTTTGTTAATTTTTTTTCAAAATTTTTTTCTTCACTTGTTTCAGATATATTAGTAATTGAGTGAATTTTCACTCCTGGAAACTCTTCATAAATTTTCATAATTTCAGGATTATTTTTCATTTTTTCAATTTCTTTTTGTTGAATTAAAATATCTTCTTCAAATAAAGAAATTCCTAAATTACTTGTTGAAGAGTGAACTTGCCATATTCTCCCTGTCCACTTTGAAATTAATTTAGATACAATTCTGTTAAAATTTTTATCTTTTATTCCAGAATTATTTATTATAATTTTTCCCTCTTCAAAAGAAATTAGTTTCACATTATTATACAGTTCAGCATGCAACAATCCCTCTTTTTTATAATAAAAAAGTTCAACTAACTCTCTAAATGTCTTTAAGATTAGACCGTTTTTTTTATTAGTCTGTTTTTCATTTAACAAATTATTATTTTTATTTACATCAATTGAGTCATTTTTATTTAAAACTGATGAATTAGTCTCTTCATTATTGGAATTACTTTTATCTAATAATTCTTGTGGTCCAGGGCCATCATGCAAAAAGATCAATCGCAAAATAATCATTTCCCCATGTTGAAATAAATGCAGACCTGATTGAAGCTCTTGATAACCCTTAAATAATATTTGCCATATAATTCCCAGTGAGGACATTTTTAATTTTGATGAAATTTCGAGACCCTTAGTTCTTTCTAGTTCAGGTATATAAATATTATTTTTTAATTCTGGAGAAATTTTTAATTGGGTAAAAAAATGAACAGCATTCAACATTTCATCAAATATTAAAACTATATCTGAGCCTGAATTATAAAGATCTTTATAAATTATTAATGCTTCTTCAGCTTTGCCTTCAAAAATTTGTTCAAGCAAATCATATATTTTACCTCTATCAGCAAGACCCAGCATTGATGATATTGTTTTTGAATCTATTACATTTTGATTATCTGTAATTGCTTGATCAAATAGACTTAACCCATCTCTTACTGAACCATCAGCTGCTCTTACTATTAAAGCTATTGCATCATCATTAATTTTAACTTTTTCTAAATTTGCAATCTTTTTTAAGTATAATGTAAGGACTTTATTCTCAATACGATGCAAATCAAATCTTTGACATCTTGATAAAATTGTTATTGGTATTTTTTTGACATCAGTTGTAGCAAATATAAATTTAACATGCTCAGGTGGCTCTTCTAAAGTTTTAAGTAAAGCATTAAAAGCACTTTTTGAAAGCATGTGAACTTCATCAATTATAAAAATTTTATACGGACTATTAACAGGTTTATATTTAACATTTTCAATTATCTCACGAATATCATCAATACCTGTCTTACTTGCACCATCCATTTCAATAACATCTAAATTATTATCAGAGGAGATTGAATTACATGATTCACAATCATCACATGGTTCTGAAGTATTTTCTAACTTATCCTTACAATTTAAACTTTTTGCTAAAAGTCTAGCTGTAGTTGTTTTACCAACCCCTCTTACTCCAGTTAAAATATATGAATAAGCTATCCTATTATTTTTAATTGAATTAGTAAGGATTTGAACAAGCGTATCTTGACCTATTAAATCTTCAAATTTTGTAGGTCTATATTTACGAGCAAGTACTTTGTATTTTTTAATATCTGTCATTTTTATATGGAAGGTTAAGAGACCCAAATAATCTTGTTACAGCTGCTTCTTTTCAGATCTGACTGAATTAGCAAGTTATTTGCCCTCTAACCTTCCCTACCTAATATAACATTAATGAAAAAAAAACCTATACAGACTTTAACAAAATGATCTATTTTTTACGAAATTCAGATTTTTTATAAACACCCAAAATTGATATTTTAGTACAAAAAAATTTCATTTCTTCAAGAGCTAACTTTACTGAATTTTCTTCAGGATGACCCTCAAAATCTATATAAAATTGTGCGACATCAAAACCCTGAGGATGGACATAACTTTCTAGTTTTGTAATATTTACGCCATTACTTGCAAAACCACCAAGACATTTATAGAGTGATGCAGGTATACTTCTAACAGTAAAAATCAAAGTTGTTATTGTTTCATCAAAATTAGTCTGAGAAAGATCAAGTTTTTTTGACATAACAAGAAATCTTGTAACATTGTTTTCAGCATCCTGAAAATTTGGTTCTAAAATTTCTAAATTATATATTTTAGCCGCTAACTCAGAAGCAATAGAAGCATCTTCTTTGCTGTTAAGATTTGCAATATGTTTGGCAGATCCTGCAGTATCTGCTGAAATAATCATTTCTTTATTTAAATCTATAATTTTTTTTCTACATTGAGCTAATCCTTGTTCGTGACTATGTATTCTTTTAATGTCTGATAATTTAGCCCCAGGTATAACTAATAAATTATGTTTTACTTCTAAAAAATATTCAGCAATTATTTTTAGATCAGACTCAGGAATTAATCTTTGTGTATCAGCAACTCTCCCTGCTTGAGAATTTTCAATTGGAACCATTGCAACATCAGCTAAACCTTTTTTTACAGATTGAAACATTTCTTCAAAAGTTGGGCAGGCCAAACTTTTGGAATTTGGAAACAAATTTTTTCCAGCTAATTCACTAAATGCTCCATTAGTTCCTTGAAAAGAAAAATTATTAATCTTAATCATCAGATCTCTTTATAATATTTTGTATATTAATTAAATCATCTTTTGTATCTATACTTATAGGAACATCTTCAACGTAAGTTATTCCTATCTTAATGCCCGCATCAATAGCTCGTAATTGTTCTAAATTAAGATTTAATTCATTTTTAGATTGCTCAAGATTAACGAACTTTTTTAAACAACTTAGGTTGAAACTATAAATTCCAACATGATGATAAACGTTAGTAATATTATTTTTGGTATTTTTGTAAAAATCAATAGCCTCACCAATACTATTATTTTTTTCCCATTTAATTTTAACCTTAGTTATATTAATATTTTTTTCTTCATCTAATGATAAATTTGTAGAAAGAGTTCCCATTAAATATCCATACTTTATAGGTTCATTTACTTTCTTGATATGTTCAGGGTCTATTAGAGGCATGTCTCCCTGCAAATTAATTACACTTTCAAAGTCATTATTTTTTTCAATTTTTTTTAAAGCTGCATAAACTCTATCTGTTCCAGATGGTAAATTAGGATCAGTCATTATAGCATTACCACCTTGATTTGTTATTAAATCAAATACTTCTTTTTCACTGCAGGCAACATAAACCTCCCCTATTTTTGATTTTTTCGCCTGCTCCCAAACTCTTTGAATCATGGGAATATCATCAATCAATGCGAGAGGTTTATTTGGAAAGCGCTTGGATGCCATCCGACTCGGTATAATTACT
>MDSW01221333.1_pt1 | contig 14298 bp, 11 predicted proteins | sample 811171 | NCBI WGS metagenome assembly MDSW01 (sample SAMN05326641, study PRJNA326480) | marine metagenome | isolation source: seawater | place: Atlantic Ocean: North West | collected 2012 | reverse complement strand
TTAGTAAATGGAGGTGATTGGTCAATTGATGGTCAGACTTGGACATGGTGGAATCAAGGATTAAACATCAATCAAGAGTTACCAGTTTCTGAAGTTGAGTTAGGAATAGATTCTGGACAATTGAATGTAGCAGTTCATGAGTATGATGCTACTATTATTAATTCAGGTTTAAATGCTCCTAGGCTAGTCATAGAGTATGAATTATTAGATTATGAATGTTCTGAAATGGATGAATTTGAATGTGGTGATAGTGGTGACTGTGACTGGGTAGAAAATATAGAATATGGTAATTGTTCCAATTATAGTAATGGTAGTACATGCGATGCCGATGAAAATTGTTTTTGGGATTTATGCTACGGGGGTAGCTATGGTTCTTGGTCACATTGTTGCAGGGGAGGAACCTATCAAATAGATAATAGTTATTGTTTGGAAGTTGAGGTCCTTGAATGCTCTGAAATGTATCAATTGGGATGTATTAATGATGATAGCTGTGAATGGATTGAAAATATTGATTATGAGTCTTGTAGTAATTTAGAAGCTGGTACTTGCACGCAGGCTGGATGTAATTGGTATTGTGATTCTACATATACTTGGTTATGCTATTGTACTGGTGGGAGCTATGAAATAGATAATAGTTATTGCGAAGAAGTAAGTTTCCTCCCAGGTGACGTCAATGGTGATGGTAGTTTAAATGTATCGGACATTGTACTTATAGTAGATTTAATATTAGGCTCAGATTATGATGAAAATTCTGATATAAATCAAGATGGAATATTAAATATAATGGATGTAGTTGAAATCATTAATAATATTTTAAATTAATCTCATTTTTAAAATCGATTTTCATTTTCATTTATATTTTTTATAGTTTTAATATGAAAGTTATATATATTTTATAGAATGGAATCTGAACTAGTAATAAAATCTATACCTTATAAGCTCCCAGAAAAGTTACTATTAGAGATTAAGTCATCAGATAATTTATCCATCCAACTTGATATAGTTAGGAACTGGGTACATACTAATGATAAAGTTACCCACCAACAAAGATTAGAATGGCATAAACCTCTCCTTAAAATAGCCAAAAGTAATAATCTTAAAAAGAACGAGGCAGCTTCTCTTACCAATATTACTAAAATATATGATCGGCTGGGTAGGTTTGATAGTGCGCTTAAATCAATTAAAAAAGTACAGGCAATATGGAGCGAGCTATCATTAAATGATGATAAATATTTTCATAATCTTATAATTGCATATTGTGATGAAGCGGTAACCCTTCGTTTGCAAAACCGTATTGACCTTGCACTGTCTACTTTATATGAAGGATATGAGTTAATTAAACATGATGTACTTAATAATAAAGAGCCTTTAATTATATTATTAACAGATTTAGGGATAATTTATAAAGAAATTTTAGACTATCCTGCTGCGTTAAATTTATTTAATGAGTCATTAAAATTGATTGATGAAGCTTTAAACCCAGATAGATATATGCAAAATAAGATTCTTTGCCACATTAATATAGGGAATGTTTATAGAGAATCGGATAGAAAAACGCTTGCTTGTAAAGAATATGAAAAAGCGCTTTCCATTTTAGATGATCAGAATAATTATCATCAATATTTAATTATTGTTAATATTAATTTAGGTCAGACATTGATGGACTTGAAAAAATATAAAAAATCGCTTATAGTTTATGAAAATGCTATGGCCCTATGCGAAAAGTCTGGAAGCAATATGGACCTAGGCTTTATATTTTTATTAATTGCTGAAGCATATTTTGATATAAAAAACTTCTCATTATTTGATCAATTTTTAAATAAAGGAAAGAAATTAGTTGAAGAAGCTAGATATCCTAGTGATCTACTATTTCTTAATAATCTATTATTTAAAAACTATGAAAAAGAAGGAAAGCGATCAATAGGTATCTCGTTATTATTAGATTCATTAAAGATATGTAAAAAGAATAAAATGGATAAGCACTTGCTTATAACTTACAAATCTTTAAGTCAAGCTTATAGTGATGAAAAGGATATTAATAATGCATTTAAGTATTCAAAAATGTATATAGAAGAAAAAGATAATTTAGATAAGAGACTGCATCGATTATTCCTTAATGAAAAGCAACAAACATTAAATAGAATGCAAGAAGAAATAAAATTAATAAAACAAAAGGAAGAAAAGAAATTAGTAGAAGTTGAGCTGCAGTATAAGAAGCGTGAACTTATTTCTAAAAAGCTACATGCTGTATCAAATCATGATTTTTTAGAAAATTTACATAAATCACTACAAGGGTTATCTTCTAAAGACCCGCAGATAAAAAATGTAGTACAAAATTGTGAAGAGCAAATTGCAAATACATCTTCTTGGAATGATTATTTAGATACCTATGAAGACGTAAACCCTCAATTTATGGAAAGTCTAAGGGACCTATCTGATAAGCTTAGTGTCACAGAGATTAGGGTCTGTTCTTTAATCCATCTTGGTTTAGATAATTATGAAATAGCAAAATTTATGTCCGTTTCAAAGCGTAGTATCGAACAACACCGCTATCGTATAAAGAAAAAATTAAATATTGACCAAAATCTAACAGAATATCTTTTCAGTTTGTCCTAAGTTTAGAAAATAATAATTATTTATTTCTATTAATTTTAGCCCATTAGCCTTTATTGTTTTATGTGGTATAGATCACAAATTCAATAAGTGGTTTAATAACGCCTTTTATCTAGGTCTACAAGCGATGTAAATTTCTCAATTAATATATCTAGGAGGAAATATTAACCCGATACCCAAATTATTTTTAGTTCTCTGTTTTCTTGCTATTACTTTTGCTCAATGGTCAGATAGTCCTGATGAACCTTTACTGATTGGGGTAGGTATACAACCTCAGACCCAAGTGGCATCTAATGGAGATGTGTATTTTGCATGGTTAACTGATGGTTCCTATCATGTTTATTTACAAAAATTAAATAGTGAAGGTGTTCCGCAATTTTCTGATGGAGGGATGCTTATAAGTGATAATAATAATTCGTCATGGATTGCGGTATATCATTTAAATCTAGCTATTGATGATGATGATAATGCTATAATTACATTCGTAGATCAAAGATCAGGGACTTGGCAGGTATATGCTTATAAGGTTTCTCCTAATGGACAGATGCTATGGGGAGAAAATGGTTTATCAATATCTAATTCCTCTTCAGATAATATTTCTCCGAGATTGGTTGTTCTACAAGATAATAGTGTTGCTGTATCTTGGTCTCAGAATTATACTTCTATTGCAATGCAGCGTATTTCATCTGATGGCGAATTGCTTTGGGGAGGTGGGATAATTATTAACAATCTAATGGCCTCTTTATTATCACCACATCCTATAATAAATTCTAATGGGGATCTATTACTTCAGTGGATAAGTCAAACGGGACAAGTTTGGGCAGCTGATAGCAAGCTATATCTACAAAAATATAATTATGATGGTAGCGCAGTATGGAGCGAACCAACAATCGTAGTGGGCCCCGTAGTCCTTCCTATGGGAAATTGGTTACAGGAGTCTATTGGTGATGATAATAGTGATAGCTACTCAGCTTGGACTGAAATGGCTGGTAATACACAGAATGCTTTTGTTCAATATATTGATGATTCAGGAGAATTATTATTTTCTGATGGATTAAAGCTTTCATCTAATTCTAATAATTTTCATATAAATCCTCGTTTAGTGTTTGAAACGACTTCGCAAAGTTTATTTTCGGTTTGGAATGAATCTAATGGAAGCCAAAGTCAAAGGGGAGTCTATGCGCAGAGAATAGATGTTGAAGGAAACAAGTTGTGGGGGATAAATGGTATTGATATCATTCCTTTAAATACAGTTTATGACTATCTTGATCTTTCGATTATAGATGTTGCTGAGGGTTTTATTTCAGCTTTTGTTCAGCAGAGTGTAAATATGAATGGTGAAATCCATGCAGTTCGTATTGGCGAAAATGGTAGCTATATATGGGAAGAGGAAACTGTGAAGTTAACTAACTCTACTTCACCTAAATCTGATATGGTTGCGGTCAAAGGCTCTGGATGCTTAATAATATCTTGGACAGAAAATGGAATGATATATTCACATTATTTAAAAGAAGATGGAAGTTTAGGGCCAGCGGGTAGTTCAAATTCAGGTGATATTAATAATGATGGAAGTATTGATATTCTTGATGTTGTAATGTTGGTTAATAGTATTTTATTTGCTGATGTAGATGAACTTCTAAATGCTGATATAAATAATGATGGTGAGATTAATATTTTAGATGTTGTGAATCTTGTTAGTATAATCCTAGCTATTTAGATTTATAAATATCAGTTTATCCTGATCCACCACCGCCACCACCGGCACCACCACCACCACCGCTAGAAGCACCTCCACCTGTTCCTGATGCTGTACTTGCAGTGCTAGTTGTCGTTGCAACCATAGAATTAAAAGAACTCGCAAAACTAGTGGATGAGTTCCCATGATATCCATACCAATAAAAGCTATGATTAAACTCTTCTTCTGGAATCATATTACTCATTTTATTTATCATTTTACTATTTACACCCAGGAAGGTGCCATATAATAGATAATCACTCATATTATTGCTAGCCTCTTCACTTGCTAAGGTTTTAAAATGCCCTTTATTTAGAAATATTTTTAGACTATTCCATTTTTTATAAATAATTTCACCTTCAAGAGTTCGGTGAGGTATTGACATTGATAGAATAAATATTATTATAGTTGCAATACCAGAAACTATAGCCCATGGACCAAAGAAAATAATAAATGGTATATTAAGAATAGCAAAGAGTCCGGTGAAGTATAGAGAATAGTGCATTCCCTGAATGCTAGTTTTATCATACCATCCTAGATCTGCAGCATTTTTTTTCACTTCTTTTTTCCACTTATCAAAAAAACTTACAAATTTACTTTTATTTTTTGATATTTGATTAAGGGTGATGGTATCTTCTCCCTTTGAAAGTTTATCAAAAATAAATTCTAAGAGTTTATTTTCATAGCTAAGTAAGTTTTCTTTTTCATCGTTCCAATTAGATCTATTCAGTTCCCATGTATATTCTTCAATAGATTTTGTGTTTCCAAAAAAAGTTTTTTTCTCAGTAGTTTTGTTTTTTATAAATATTATTTTCTTTCGTGCTAAATCAAAAATAGTTCCTATAATAGCATTAGAATAAATTTCACGATTAGCAAGTATATATTGAAGCAGCGCTGGTTTAATAGGTTCTGGTACTTCAGATGAGATACCTATTTTATAAGGTACTTGAACTCTTCTACCAAATTTATTGAATATAAAAATTCCTATTATTAAACCAATTATACTGAAAAAGATAACTACCCACTTTCCCTTTTTCCATCTTTCTATTCTATTTTTCTCTTTTATTACAGCAAGCTCTCGTGCTTTATTTGCATTTTCTACACCTATGGCCTCTTCTTCTAAAATCTTCGCTTTTACTAGTTTATTAGTAAGAGTTACCTGTGGAAAAAGGTCTATTGGGTATATAGCTCTAATTTCAAAAAAAGTTTTTTTAGGTAGATTATCGGACCAAGCTTCAATAGATCCTTTAGAAATTATATTGTATTCTGCCCATAGAGGTCCGTGTAGCCATGCTTTTACATCAAACTGCGAAATATTTTCTGGAGGCAATAGCTTTATAGATACATTGTTTTGCTCTTTTTTCCATTCTCGTCCAATAAATTGATAATATAAAACAGCTGTATCGGCATATTTTTTAACTAAATCAGATATAGTATATTCGAGTGTAAATGTTCTAGATTCATTCTTTGCTTTAAAAAACCATCTAACTTCAACATAATCATCAGTTTCTGTGATTTTATATGTTTCAATTTCTTTTGTATCTGAGTAAGAATATGGGGTTTTACCTTCTAAAACTAAAATATTATCGAAATCTAATCCAGGTGTTTTCTTTAATTTTTGGAATGCATATTTAAATCGGCCTTTATATTTATAGGTTCTTTTTTCAATCACGTGCATACTTCCATCTTGACTGATTTGGCCAACTATATCTACCTTTGTAATGGAATATTTTTTATTTGATTTACCGTATAAACATAGCGGCAATAAAAACAAAATGATAATTAGCTTTAATCTATTCATATGATAATATACATAAAATCATAAAGTAAAAAAAAACACGTTGATATTATATGCGTTAATTTGAAGTCTTTTATTTGATGTGATTATTTAGTTTTTAATAGACTTTATCCATTCTTTAATAAGTTCAACACCCTCTTGGTGAACTATTTGTCTCCCAGATTCTGGCATGAGTATCCCAGGGTCTGTAGACTCCATTCTAAATATAAAAATTGATTCGTCAGGTTCTCCTGGAACAATATTAAACAAGAGGCCTCCAGAACCTCTCCCCGCTGCAATAGGGGACTTATAAATACCAAGTTTTTTCCTGTCTGTTTCATGATAGTCTAAAAATAACCCCGAGGTACTTGCTGGACCTTGATGGTTATGGCAATGTGCACAGTTTATATCTAAATAGGCCATCGCGCGATCATTTAAGCTAAAATTGTCATCGTCCCACTTTGCTGTAGTTATAATAGAGTCTAGATCTGGAACATTTTCAATGATATTATATGCTATCATTTTTTCAAGTTGATTTTGGGATATATTATCATATGTATTTACCGTGTTTAAATTTCTAGGTTTTGGTCCAATTGGTTGGACTATATTATTTTTTACATGACAGTCCTTACACATATTAAAATTAGGAATTTTATAGTTTATAGAATGGGAACGACCTTTGCTATTAATCCATGAAACATCTTTTCTTCCTCCTGCAATTTCAAGATAGGCATCAGTCTGTTCAGCATTCCAAATATATGGATAGCCTATCCAGCCTTCTAGAGTATTAATAAGTAATCGTGTTTCAATAATTGTCCAATTATTTTCTGGATATCTAAAATCTTGTGGATAATAGAAAGTTTTAATAATTGTAGTTCCTATTGGAAATTCAATATTATTTTCATCAATATAGTTTGCCTTCTTATTATCAGGTAATACAATAAATCGTGCTTTATAGGAATAATCGCTAAAAAGAGGAGTCGGAATGCTGTAGGGTAAAACATTTTCATTCGGAATATGTTTAGCGATAGGTTCTTTAAAAAAATTATATTCTGACAGGCTAGGCTTAGCATAGCTTAGAGGACTTGCAAATGTTAACGAAATCAATGTGCATAATCCAATAGCTAAACAATTGGATAATAATTGATAAAGCATATTATTTATTAAGCTGAACCTCTTTCAAAGAACTATGTTCACAATTAAATTCAGATATGTCCCTAGAAAAACAAGTTAAAAATGGTGTATACCATTTTTCAAAATTAATATCTATTTGTAAATTTAAAAATTCTGCATTTTTATTATCATGAATGCATAATTTTCTATCATCATAAATTATGCCATTATCATCTTTAAATTGAGGGTCGGCCATACCATCATAGATAATATCAGGAACGTTTCTTCCAAATTTAAAGAAAAATAATTTACCAATATCGTGTTTTAATGTGGGAACTTGTTTTTTACTAGTATATATATTATCATGTATATGTATTGCAGAGGTATAAGGATTATATAAACTATCTGTGATTTCTAACTCTGTCATGAAATAACTTACAATAGCTGTGCCAACAGTTTTATTATTAATAATATCATTATTATAAATTTCAATATCACTAGTAGCTAAAACCATTATACCTGTACCCGCAGGTACAAAGCCTACTATGTTTCCTTCAGGAGCAAAGTTATTAAGGTTATTGTTTTCCACTTTATTATTAAATACTCTTACGTTTCCACCTTTTTTAACTAATAGATCTGGTAGATCAAATATTAGTATACCTCCAGTATTATCATGCGCATAATTTTCAAATACATCAGCATTAATGCTGTTTTCTATCTCAATGCCTGCTACATTATGATAGGCTTCATTATTTTTAACAATTATTTCTTTAGATTGGCCGACATATATTCCTGCGTCTGATGCTCCAATAGCAATGCAACTATCAATTATTACATTAGTACACTCTACAGGATATATACCATAGGCACCATTATTTGAATTTGGACCTGATGTCCACTCAGTTTTAATATTATGAAATGTAATTCCATCAGTATCTTGAACCTTAATCCCATCTCCTTTACTATCTTCTACGGTAAAGTTTTCAAGTTTAATATTTTTACAATTTATTATGCGGAGTCCTTCTGCTCCATTATCTTGATTGGCAAAAGATAAGGTCGAAACATCGATTCCCATTCCACGGATAGTGATATTCTCTTTTCCCTCAAGAGAGAGAGTGCTAAGGATGCTCTGAGAACCAGCAGGTATTGTAATTATATCACCAGGTGAAGCAAGTATGAGCTTGGTTTGAATCTCTTTTTCAAAATTAGAAAATAAAAAATTTATAGCTAAAATGGAGATAGCAAATAATTTTATATAGAGATTGTATTTCATATTATTCAACTAATAACTATATCTAATGGGGAATTTATCTTATTTAGATATAAGCTAATTTTTTTTATCAGGCTCTGATTTTACTTCTTCTTTTTCTTCAGCTTTTTCTTCGTACATATGAAAGTGTTCTCTAACTGCAGAAAGTAAGGACTCCTCGGTCCATCCACGTCCTTTTAAAAAATGAATACCATGATAAAAGATATTCTCTGCAACAGAAGAGATATTTAAAGGTTCTTTATTTTCCTTTACCTTATCTAGCATTTCAACAAAGCTTTCTGAAGCATACTTGTGAGAATTATCTTCAATCTGTATCAGCTCTTCTTCAATTTTGTCAGTCATTTCATAGCTATCTTTATAATCAAATTTGACTGATTCTTTTAAATTTTCAAACATATAATCTCCTAAAATAGTATACATATTAAATTAATAGTTATTAATACTGTTCTCAAAATAAATAAGGGTAAATTATATAAATTATTTTTAATATATTTTTAACTATTATAAATGATACATAAAATGCACACATTTACTACAAGAATATCAAGTTATATTATTAATGAGGGGTAGATTATGAGTAATAGGCTAATTATAACATTTCAAATTGGGCTTATATCTTTTTTTATGTTTGCAGATCAAAATCTTCTTGGACCTAATATGACTTCTATTGCAAAAGAATTTAATATTGTTGATAGAAAAGATCAATTACTAGGAGGCCTCATACCTCTATCTTTTTGGTTACTAGGTGGTACCGTTTCACTTCTAATTGGATTCTTAACGGATATTTTTTCACGAAAAACACTCTTTACTTTAGTTGTTTTTATTGGAGAAATACCGTGCCTGCTATCAGCATTTTCAGATACATATTTAGAATTTTTTATACTGCGTTCTTTGACAGGGATTGGTATAGGAGGGATTATTCCACTTACATATTCAATTATTGGAGACTATTATTCAGCAAATGAAAGAATTAAAATAGTCACCCTTATAGGCTTTGCATCTGGTTTAGGTATTGCTGTTGGGCAGTTAACAGCAGGTATGATTGGTGATATATATGGATGGAGGTTGCCTTTTATCATTTTTGCGATACCTAACATAGTTTTGGGCATCATCTTTTATTTTACAGTATCTGAACCATCTAGAGGGAATATGGATGCTAGCACTAAACAGTTTAAAATATCGAACTTTTTAGATTTTATATCAATATTTAAAATTAAAACCAATATCCTAGTTTTTCTACAGGGTATATTTGGAACTATACCATGGGGGGTTTTTTCAGTTTTTATAATAGATTATTTTGTTATAGATAAGGGCTACTCAAAACCAATTGCTACCTTGGTAATCACTCTAGTTGGAGGAATGGCGCTTCTAAGTTCATTGTTAGGTGGCTATTTAGGTAATCATCTTTATAAGAAAAACCCTAGGTATTTACCTTTATTTTGCGGTTTTTCAACTATCCTTGGAGTTATACCAACAGCTTTTCTAATTAATGCACCTATACGATTAAACGGAAGTGATACATTGCTAATAGTATATGCAATATTCACTGGTCTACTCATTGCAATGACCCCGCCTAATATAAAAGTGATTTTGATGAATGTAAATAACCCATTTAGTAGAGGTACAGTATTTTCATTTTACAATTTAGCTGATGATTTGGGTAGAGGGTTGGGACCATTTATAATTGGAAATGTATTAATACATCATTTTGGAAGGAATATTGCTTTTAATATTGCTAATGGTTTTTGGTTTATTTGTGGATGTTTAATTTTAATAATGGTTAAAACGTTTCCAAAAGAAAATAATGGAAGGGTAGCTTGATGCTTTTGTATGTTTTTATTATAATATTAGTTTATATTTTTTCTATTTTAGTTTTACATTTTAAATACCCTGAAATGTCCTGGGATTGGGATAATATTTCAATAAAAGAATTAACATTCCCAAAGGAATTTAAATGGGGTACTGCTACCGCTTCTCATCAGGTTGAGGGTAATAGTATAAATAACTGGTCAAAGTTTGAGCGTGAAGTTAATTCTAATGGTGATCCTCGTATATCTGGTAATCAAAGATCTGGAGATGCTTGCGATCATTGGAATAGATATCCTGAAGATATTTTATTAATTAAAAATTTGGGAGTCTCTCACTATCGCTTTTCTATTGAATGGAGTAAAGTTCAGCCTAGCCAAGATTCTTTTAATAGTGATGCTCTATCTCATTATCATGCAATGATAGATGCTATAATAGACAATGATCTTATTCCCGTTCTAACTTTGCACCATTTTACTCACCCATTGTGGTTTGATGATTTAGGGGCATTTGAAAAAAGTGAGAACATTAAATTATTTGTTAAATTTTGTGAAAGAATCTTTAAAGAATATTCTGGTAAGGTTCCTATTTGGTGTACAATTAATGAGCCTGCAGTAGTATCGACTCAAGGATATTTTAGTGGTATGTTCCCTCCGGGTAAAAAGGATGCACAGCTATCAGCAATAGTTTTAAAAAATTTGTTAGAAGCTCATGTTCAAAGCTATCAACATCTAAAAAAACTTGAAAATGGTGATAGGGTGAAAATTGGTATTGTGAAAAATATTAATCAGTTTGATCCTTGGAGAAGATGGAATCTTTTAGATTGGATTATATCAGGTGCGGTTAATCAATTTTTTAATATTTCGTCGGTTCAGTTTTTATCTACAGGTAAGTTTAAGATTCATATTCCTGGCCTGGCCTGGATAAAGCATGAGAATAAAGATGCTATTAATTCAACCGACTTTTTTGGCTTAAACTATTATTCACATAACCATTTAAAGGTAAAGCTTTTTTCAAAAGAATTATTTTCAATGGAGTATAAAAATAATGATATTTTGACAGATATGCCTTATACAATTTATCCAGAGGGTATATATAGAGCCATAAAATATGTTTCAATATTGAATGTTCCAATTATGATAACTGAAAATGGAATCGCAGATCACTTGGATGATAGGAGGGAGCTATATATTAAAAGATATTTATATTCTGTTTCTAAAGCTATTAAAGATGGATATAATGTGGTAGGTTATTTTTATTGGAGCTTTATGGATAACTTTGAATGGGCGTTTGGGTATGATATGAAATTTGGATTGTATTCGGTAGATTTTAAAACACAAAAGAGGGAGCTGCGTAAAGGCGCTAATGCATTTGTTGATATTGTAAAAAATGAAAAATAATACAATTGTTTTAATTTTAGCAGCTGGAAAGGGCTCTAGGTTACAGCATGAACTTCCTAAGCCGCTTGTACCTATTTATAAAGTACCAATGATAAATAGAATAATTAATGTGTTTAAAAGTTTAGAGAATATAGATATAGCCATTGTCGTTGGCTATAGAAAAGAAGAAATTATGCTGTCAATTGATGATGATGTGATTTTTATTTCACAAGATAAGCCCAAAGGTACCGCTGATGCTGTTATACGGTCTATTGATAAAATAAAAAATTATAGTGATGTACTCATAGTAACTGGCGATAGTGGGCTTATAAATAAAAAAAGTATTAATACATTAATAAAATCTCATTTTCTTATTAGAGCAGACTGCTCTTTTTTATCCTCAGTTTTTCCTTTAGAATTACCATATGCTCGCGTTATAAGAAAAGATGGTTCTGTTATAAAATGTGTTGAAGAAAGAGATGCAAATGAGATAGAGCTAGAAAGTAAAGAGCTATTTACATCTCACTATTTATTAAAGGTGGAGTTTTTACTTAAATATATATATAAAATTCGAAAAAATAACAAAACAGGTGAATCTTATTTAACTGATATAATTAATATTATGATTGAAGATAGTTGTAAGGTCAATGGTGTATTAATTAATGATTACAGATCTTTAATGGGTATAAATACTTTAGAAGAGCTAGAACTGGCTGAAAGTTGGATTAAATAGTATTATGGATAAAATTGATTTTATTCAAAATGTATCTACATCTTTTAAAGTTAAATATAATAATAATCCAGCAATAATCTCTACGGCACCAGGCAGAATAAATCTCATAGGAGAGCACACCGACTATAATAATGGGCTTGCAATGCCAATAGCTATTAATAGATGGGTCACCTCCTGTCTTTCTAAGTCTCAAGGGAGTTCCTTTTCAGTTTTTAGTATAAATTATGGTAAAACAGTCGATATTAATCCTGATGTTTCGCCTGATACTGATGATCAGTGGGTTAAATTGGTTTCTTCGATTATCTTTATTTTAAGTGATGAATATGAAATTAGTACTGGAGCTGATATTGCGGTCGAGGGTAATATTCCTATAGGTTGCGGTCTTTCTTCATCGGCAGCATTTATTGCCTCGATAAGTTTAGGTATTTTAGAGCTTTTTGATATTGAAATATCAAAAAAGAAGCTAGCAGATTTAAGTCAAAAGATAGAAAAGTCTGCTTTAGGAATTGATTGTGGTCTTCTAGATTATTATAGTACTATTTACTCTAAAAAGAATTGTGCCATGATCATCGATTTTAAATTTGATAAATTGGATTTTGTAGCAATACCTAAAGATGAATTTTCCATAATAGTTATTAATAGTTTAGTTTATAGAGAACTTGCTAATAGTGAGTATTTAGAACGGGTTAAACAGTGTAGAGATGGTTTAAAGGTTATAAAAAGGAAGTATGATATTAGTGATTTTAGGGATCTAGATGTTAAGATGCTTGATAGTTTAAAACAGGATAAAATTTTATATAATAGATTGAAACATTTTATTGACGAAAATCAGCGTGTAAGAGATATGCAATTGAAGTTAGTAGATGACTACATTGCAGCGGGAAAAATTTTGCGCACTTCTCATGATAGTCTTAAAGTGCTTTACGAAGTTTCTTGTGAAGAGATTGACTATATTATAGACGCCTCTGAATCTTTTCATGGTTGGCGTGGGGGGCGAATAATTGGTGGAGGTTTTGGCGGTTGTTCTATTCATTTTGTTGATATTAGTATGATTGCAGAATATCAGCATCATATAAATAATTGTTTTAGAAAAAAATATAATTATGAATTAGATATTTTTGAAATTAAATATTCTTCAGGCATATCTATAGATTATAGATTTAATAATGGATAAAAAATATTTATTAGAAGCAGAATTAAAGGCTAAAGCTTTATTCAATGAAATTATCAAATTAAGCCTTATTGAGCCAGGTAAAACAGAAGAATTCTTAAGCTCACAAATTTTTGATTTAGCTTTTAAAATGTTTAATACAAAGGTCCATTGGCATAAGAGAATTGTTAGAACAGGTTCTAATACTATCCACCCTTATAATGAAAATCCTCCTAATTTGATTATAAAAGAAGATGATATACTTTTTTTAGATTTTGGTCCAGTATTTGATAGCTGGGAGGCGGACCTTGGTCGAACCTATGTTCTTGGAAATGATCAAATGAAATTGAGAATGAAAAATGATGTTGAAGAGTGTTGGTATTTAGGTAAGCAGTACTATGATTCAAAGAAAAATATTTTATCTTCAGAGCTTTATGAGTATATAGTGGATCTTGCTAAAAATAGATCATGGAAGTTTGGTAATGAACATTGTGGTCACCTGATTGGTCAGTTTCCGCATGAAAGAATAGATGGAAATAATTTTCTTAGTTATATACATCCGGAGAATCATGTGAAAATGCGTGAATTAGATGATAAAGGGAGAGCGCGTGATTGGATTTTAGAAATACATTTTGTTGATTTTGAACTATCAATAGGAGGTTTTTTTGAGCAGGTTCTTACTTTTGAATAAACCATCATATAGCTTGTAACAAAATGAAACT
>MDSW01007831.1_pt1 | contig 14298 bp, 14 predicted proteins | sample 811171 | NCBI WGS metagenome assembly MDSW01 (sample SAMN05326641, study PRJNA326480) | marine metagenome | isolation source: seawater | place: Atlantic Ocean: North West | collected 2012 | reverse complement strand
TGACAAAAAAATCAAAAATTGATCATTACACGGATAAAGAAGCATTAGACTTTCATAATAAAGGAAAGTCTGGCAAAATTGAGATTGTTTCGTCAAAATCTTTAACAACAAAGAGGGACTTATCTTTAGCTTATTCGCCTGGTGTTGCTGTTCCAGTAAAAGAAATATCAAAAAACCCTGATGCGGCTTATGAATATACAAGTAAGGGAAACTTAGTGGCAGTAATTAGTAATGGATCAGCGATTTTAGGGTTGGGAGATTTGGGGGCTTTAGCATCCAAACCTGTTATGGAAGGTAAGGCAGTTTTGTTCAAAAGATTTGCTGATATTGATGCAATTGACATTGAGATAGACAATAAAGACTCAAACGAAATAATTAAATGTATTCAAAACATTGGAAATAGTTTTGGTGGAATAAATTTAGAAGATATTGCAGCACCTGATTGTTTTATTATTGAAAGAAAATTAAGAGAAACTTTAGACATACCTATATTTCATGATGATCAACACGGAACAGCGATTATTACTTCTGCTGCACTTATTAATGCTCTAGATATTTCAAAGAAAAAAGCAGGTGAAGTAAAAATTGTTATTAATGGTGCCGGAGCATCAGCACTAGCGTGTGCAAATCTTTTTAAGAGCATTGGTATCAAAACTCAAAATATAATTATGCTTGATAGAAAAGGTGTAATTTACAAAGGCAGAGATAATATTGATCAGTTCAAATCAGCATATGCCGTTGATACAAAACTAAGAAATCTTAGGGAAGCAATAAAAGGTGCTGATGTTTTTTTAGGTTTATCAGCTAAAAATGTTATGGATAAAGAGATGGTAAAATCTATGGCAAAAAATCCAATTATATTTGCATGTGCTAACCCTGATCCTGAGATTAAACCAGAGTTAGTTGACGAGGTAAGATCAGATGCGATAGTAGCTACTGGGAGATCTGATTATCCAAATCAAGTTAATAATTTGATTGGATTTCCATACATCTTTAGAGGCGCTTTAGATGTGAGAGCAAAAGAAATTAATGAAGATATGAAAATAGCAGCCGCAAAAGCAATTGCAGCACTTGCAAGAGAAGAAGTACCTGACGAAGTCGTAAACGCATATGGAGGAGACAGACCTCACTATGGAAAAGAATATATAATTCCCTCAACATTTGATCCTAGACTAATCAGCAGAATTCCTGCCGCAGTAGCACAGGCTGCAATGAAAAGTGGTGTCGCAAGAAAAAAAATATTGGACATAGAGACTTACAAAGATCAGTTAACTAATAGACTTGATCCTTCTATGAGTGTTATGCAAGGTATCAATGCACAGGTTAAGAAAAGACCTAAAACAGTTGTTTTTGCTGAGGGCGAAGATGCTAATATGCTTAAAGCTGCTGTTGCGTATAAGAATAGTAAATTAGGAACACCAATTGTAATAGGAAATGAAAAAAGAGTAAAAGAACAATTAAAGGAAATTGGGTTAGACGAAAATTTTAATATAAAAATTGTCAATTCCACAAATAAAGATAAAAGAGAAACATACTCAAAAAGATTATACGCCAAGCTTCAAAGAAAAGGTCTTTTAGAAAGAGATGTCGACAGATTAATAAGAAACGATAGAATTATTTGGGGATCCTCAATGGTAGAATGTGGAGATGCAGACGCAATGGTAACGGGGAATATAAGACACTACGCAGCATCAATTGAAAGTCTCAAAAAAGTTGTAGATCCTAGACCTGGAGAGATATTATTCGGTCTTAACCTGCTAATAACTCCTAAAAAAACTGTATTTATTGCAGACACGCAAGTAAATGACTTCCCGTCTGCAGATCATTTAATAAAGATTGCGATGTCTAGTGTAAGGGTAGCTAGATTATTTGGTTTTGATCCTAAGGTAGCATTTTTATCTCATTCTACATTTGGCAAACCGACATCCAGAAATACAAAACACGTTAGAGAGGCTATTGAAATTTTAAAAAATAAAAAAGTTGATTTTGATTTTGATGGAGAAATGCAACCTGATGTGGCTTTAAATCCCAAATATAAGGAAACTTATCCTTTTTCTAAAATAGTTGGTAATGCAAACATTTTAATAATGCCTGCTCTTCACAGTGCAGCGATATCAACTAAACTTATGAGAACTATTGGTGGAGCTAAAACAATTGGTCCACTTTTAATCGGGCTAGGCTTACCAATAGAAATTGCTCCTTTAAGGTCTTCAGCAAATGACATATTAAATCTCGCTTCAGTCGCTGCCTATTCTGCTGAAATAATTGATTATAAAAACAAGAAAGTTAATTAATTTTTATTTCTACTTAGTTCTGAAACTAAAATTATACTAGGAATAACTTCTTTAACACCATAAATTTCCTGAGCCTCTTTAATTATTTCTTTTTTTTCATCTTTTGTCATTGCAATACCAAAAATATAAATTTTACCATTTATTGTGTCTATATTATAATTTGTTGATCTTACAAGCTGATTAAAAATAAGAGCAGTTCTTAATTGAGAAGTAATCAAGATATCTTTGGCATTATTTTTAAAATTAGTTTCACCCTTTATGATTACTGCGCTCTTAACAGACCTTACTCCTTTGGTCTCCCAGGACATCTTTGTTATTTTTAATTTTTCCTCTGGATTGTCGACTTTTCCAGATAAATAAATATTTCCATCAATAACCTTCGAAGAAATTGAGACTATATATTTTTTATTTTCTAGAGCTAATCTTGCACCCAAATTTTTTTGCATTATTGAATCATCAATTTGCATACCAACAGTTCTTGGGTCAAATGCAATACTTACTCCAGATCCAAAAACACCCACGGAAGAAGTTCCTACACAGGAGTAAAAAAGAAATGATAGTAAAATTATTCCTAAAAAATTATTTTTTATTTTTTTATTTTTAAACATAAATCGTATATTTGCTTTTTTGGTAACTTATATTTTTCTGAAACTAATTTTGCAACATCTTTTAATGAATACCTTTTAAGGTAGTCATTTATTTCAATGCTTATTTTTTTTTTATTAAAATCATTTTTTTTAAAATTATATCTTTCTTCCTTTTTTGACAATACAACTGTTAGTTCTCCTTTGATTGTTTTTTTAAAACCCTTAAAAGACTTAAGATTTTCTCTATAAAAATTCTCATGCAACTTTGTCATTTCCTTTGCTATTACAATCTTTCTATCAGAAAAAAATTTTTTGAAGAATTTCATATAAAAATTAATCTTTAATGATGGAATAAAAAAAACAATGCTGACGTTATAATTGCTAAGATTCTTAAGTACTTTTTCCAATTCTTTTTCTTTTTTTGTCAAAAAACCATAAAAAAAATATTTTTCTTCAAAACCCGATACACTTGTGGCTGTTGTAATTGCTGAAACACCAGGAATTGGAAAAATTTTTATATCTTCTTTGATACATTCCTTTAACAAAAGTAGTCCTGGGTCAGATAAAATTGGTGTTCCAGCATCAGATATTAGTGAAATCTTTTCTCCATTACTAATAAACTTAATTACGGATGGGATTAATTTTTTTTCATTAAATTTATGATATGCAACAAGTTTTTTTTTAATATTATAATGGTTAAGCAGTTTTAATGAGTGCCTGGTATCCTCACAAAGAATTTTATCAGAATTTTTTAATACATTTAAAGCCCTTAATGTAATATCTTCTAAATTGCCTATTGGAGTGGAAACGATGTATAAACCTGGTAAGAAATTATTCATAAAATAAAAAATGAAAAAACTCTTTACGATAGTTTTATCTTATTTGCTTATAACATTTAACACATTTGTTTTTGCAAATGAAAATAATAACGCTCATCATCTAAAAATTGGGGTATTAGTGCCTTTGTCAGGCGAATTAAAAAGTTTGGGGGAGGAAATACTTTATGCAATTAATTTGGCATTATATGACATTAATGATCCGAAAATTAAAATTTTTCCTAAAGACTCTGGCTACGATAAAAAAAAAATAATTGAATCTTGCAACCAATTTAGAGATGAAAAAATTAATATTATTCTAAGCCTCGTGGATTCTAAATTTGTAAAAGACCTATATAATTTTAAAGATCTAACATTTGTATCCCTTTCTAATATGGATTCTAATATTAGGGAAAATGTAATAATGACTGGTATAAATTTAGAGTCTCAGCTGCTAGCGATAAAGAAATTTATAAAAAAAGAAAAAAGAAAAAAAACAGTTATCTTATTTCCTAAAAATAAATACTCAAAACACGTTGAAAAAAATATTCAATTAATTAATTTTACGAATACAAGGCTTTTTAAATATGATGAGGATCCTAAAATTTTAACAAGACAAATTGAAAAATTAACAAATTACAAACAGAGAAAAATAAACTTAGACTCTAGAGTAAAGAAACTTGAGGGATCAGAAAATCCAAAAGATATAAGGGAATTAAATGAATTAAAACAAAAATATACTCTTGGGAAAGTTAATTTTGACTCAGTTGTAATTATTGATTTTGGAGATAATTTAAAAACGGTTCTTACATCTTTGGCTTATACTGATGTATCAGAAAAAGATATTCTAATAATCTCAGGAAATCAATGGTTTGATAAAAGTATTTTAGAGGAAACATCAATCAAAAAATTTTATTTTCCTTCTATAAATTTAAAAAATTTTGAAAAATTTAATAATAGATTTCATAAAACTTACAAGAGTAAACCAAATGAAATCACAATTTTAGCTTACGATTCTGTTGGGTTAATTTACTATCTATGGAAAACAAAAGGAGAGATAGTATCTGTAAATAATTTTAATATAAAAACTGAAATTAAAGGGAAGATTGGTAATTTTAAAATATCTGAGAATAAAATTATACAAAAATTAAATATTTATAAATTAGAGAATGGCAATTTTATTAAAAATAATTTTTAATTCTTTTTTCTAATTTTTTATAAGCTATATATCTATGATCTATCAAAAGTTTTTCATTATAATTCATTTCGGCAAAAGTTTTTGAATAACCAATCGGGATAAAAATTGGATCATATCCAAATCCATTTGACCCTTTTTTTGATGATATATTTCCTTTAATAATTCCTACCTCAGAAATTTTATTTCCATTTGGCCATTGAATGGTAAGACTACAAACGAATTGTGCTTTTGTCTCCCCATTTATTTCGTTAACTTTCTTTAAAATTTCTGTCATTGCATTATCAAAATTACCAAATTTTTCTGCCCATCTTGCAGAAAAAATACCTGGCTGTTTATTTAAACAATCCACCTCTAGACCAGAGTCATCAGATAAAGTAATTAATTTAGATTTTTTACAAAAATATTCTGCTTTTATCTCCGAATTTTCTTTAAATGTTTTACCATTTTCAATTGGGCTATCAATGTTTAGCTTTTTAGGTGAAACTTTTTCCAAGGAATTTGGTAATAAATCGCTTATCTCTTTAAATTTACCATTATTATGAGTTCCAATAAGAATTTTTTTAATTTTATCCATATGCACCTAGAAATTATATATATTATAATTATATAACAAGTATGACAAATATAAATGAAGAAAATAATCCTGATGAAATTAAGAAGAGTGATGAGAAAGAATTAACTCTTGAAGAAAAATTAAAAGAAACGGAAGATAAGCTTCTCAGGTCTCTTGCTGAAATAGAAAATCAACGCAGTAGATTCGAGAAAGATATCAAAGAAGCAATAAATTTTGGTGGTTTTAACTTTGCTAAAGAAAATTTAGCAATATTAGACAATTTACAAAGAGCTCATACATCAATTAAAAACGATCCTGATCTAAAAGATAACAAGGATATAGATAAATTTCTTAAAAACATAGAGATTATTGAAAAAGATTTAGTATCAATTTTTAAAAAAAATAAAATCGAAAAAATTAATTCTATTAATAAAAAATTTGATCCAAATTTTCACCAGGCTATGACTGAAGTGGAAGATGACAGTACAAAACCAGGAACTATCGTGCAAGAAATACAGGCAGGCTATATGTTTGGTGAAAGGTTGCTTAGACCAGCCTTGGTTGCTGTATCTAAAGAAATTACCAATAAAACCCCAAAAAATCAGGATAAAAATAAAAAAAATCAGTAAAAACGACCTTGCAGAAATACAAATAAACCCCATATATAATTTATTATGAGTAGAGTAATTGGAATAGATTTAGGAACTACAAATTCATGCGTTTCTGTAATGGAAGGTAAACAGGCCAAAGTTATTGAGAATGCTGAGGGTCAAAGAACAACACCATCTGTAGTTGCCTTTCTTGAAAAAGAAGAGAAGTTGGTTGGACAGCCTGCAAAAAGGCAAGCTGTAACCAATCCTAATAATACAATTTTTGCTGCCAAAAGACTTATAGGAAGAACGTTTGATGATAAATCTGTAAAAAAAGATATTGAAAAAGTACCTTTTCAAATTGTGAAGTCAGACAAAAACGACGCATGGATTGAAGCAAGGGGCAAAAAATATTCACCTTCACAAATATCTGCTTTTATTCTTCAAAAAATGAAAGAGACGGCTGAGAAGTACTTAGGACAACCAGTTACAAAAGCTGTAATAACAGTTCCAGCATATTTTAATGATGCACAAAGACAGGCAACAAAGGATGCAGGTAAAATAGCTGGTCTAGAAGTTTTAAGAATTATCAACGAACCTACTGCTGCATCTTTGGCATATGGTTTAGATAAAAAGGGAGGAAAAAAAATTGCAGTTTATGACCTTGGGGGAGGAACTTTTGATGTATCTATTTTAGAAATTGGAGATGGTGTCTTTGAGGTAAAATCTACAAATGGTGATACCTTTTTAGGAGGAGAAGATTTTGACGATACAATTGTGGATTATTTAGCCTCTGAATTCAAAAAAGATAGCGGAATTGACCTTAAAACTGATAAATTGGCATTGCAAAGATTAAAAGAAGCTGCTGAAAAAGCAAAAATAGAATTATCATCAGCTACTCAAACCGAAATTAATCTTCCTTTTATTACTGCTGACAAAACAGGTCCAAAACATATTAATTTAAAATTTACTAGAGCTAAATTGGAAGCTCTTGTTGAAGGTTTGGTTGAAAGAACTTTAGAACCTTGCAAAATAGCTTTGAAAGATTCTGGTTTCTCAGCAGCTGAAATTAACGAAGTTGTTCTGGTTGGTGGAATGACTAGAATGCCAAAAATTGTTGAGACTGTTAAAAACTTTTTTGGAAAAGATCCAAACAAAAGTGTAAACCCAGATGAAGTAGTTGCAATGGGAGCTGCTATTCAAGCTGGTGTACTACAAGGAGATGTAAAAGATGTATTACTTTTAGATGTTACTCCTTTGTCACTTGGTATTGAAACTCTTGGTGGAGTTTCAACTAAATTAATCGATAAGAATACAACTATACCAACAAAAAAAAGCCAAGTTTTCTCAACTGCTGAAGATAATCAACCTGCAGTATCAATAAGGGTTCTTCAAGGAGAAAGAGAAATGGCATCTGATAATAAAATTTTAGGGAATTTTGAACTTGTAGGAATCGCACCTGCGCCAAGGGGGGTTCCTCAAATTGAAGTAACTTTTGACATAGACGCGAATGGTATTGTCAATGTATCTGCAAAAGATAAGGGTACTGGTAAAGAACAGAAAATACAAATTCAAGCGTCTGGGGGATTATCAGATGAGGAAATAAACAAAATGGTTAAAGATGCTGAAGCTAATAAAGAAACGGATAAGAAAAAAAGAGAGTCTGTTGATGCTAGAAATCAAGCTGACACTATGATTCATACTACTGAAAAAAATCTTAAAGAACACGGCTCCAAAGTTAGTGAAACTGAAAAAAAAGCGATAGAAACTGCAGTTTCAGATCTGAAAAATGCATTGAAAGGAACCGATACAGAAGAAGTAAAGAAAAAAACTCAGGCTTTAATACAGGCATCTATGAAACTAGGAGAAGCTGTATATAAAAGTCAGCAAAAAACTGATGATAAAACCTCAAATAGTAAAGATTCTAAAAACACAAAAGATAAAGATAATGTCGTTGATGCAGAGGTAGTAGACGCAAAAGAAGATAAAGAAAAAAGAGCCTAAGACAAATTGATTAGGAGCATAGCTTCTTATGGCAAAAAGAGATTATTATGATGTCTTGGGCATAGACAGATCAGCTAAAAAAGAAGAGATCAAAAAATCCTATAGAAAACTAGCACTTAAATATCATCCAGATAAAAATAAAGGCAATAAAGAGTCGGAAGAAAAATTTAAAGAGGCAAGCGAAGCTTATCACGTACTCTCTGATGATAAAAGAAAAGCCAATTATGATCAATTTGGGCACGCAGCTTTTCAGGGAGCAGGTGGCCAAGGTGGATTTGGAAACTTTGATTTTTCTTCTTCCTTTTCAGATATATTTGAAGACGTATTCGGGGATTTGGGGGATTTTGGTTTTTCTACAACTGGAAGATCCAGAAGGAGTAGATCAAATAATAGGGGTAGTGATTTAAGATATGATATTTCAATAGATCTAAATGACGCTTTTACCGGAACTGAAAAAAAAATAAATTATACTACATATAAAAAGTGTAAAACATGTACAGGCAGCGGCGCTAAACCTGGCTCTAAAGCATCTGCTTGTAAAAGCTGTAATGGACAGGGCAGAGTTAGATCAAACCAAGGATTTTTTACCATACAGCAGACATGCCCCCAGTGCGGAGGTGAAGGTGAGGAAATTAGCAATCCCTGTACTATTTGTAGTGGAATAGGAAAAGTTCAATCAAACGAAACAATATCTATAAAAATACCTAAAGGAGTGGATGACGGGACAAGAATCAGATTGGCAGGAAAAGGTGAGGCAGGAACTAAGGGTGGAATTAACGGAGATCTTTATTTGTTTGTTTCAGTAGAATCTCACAATCTTTTTAAGAGATCAGAGGAAAATCTATATTACGAACTTCCAATTTCTATTACAGATGCTGCTTTAGGAACAACAGTTGAAGTACCTTCAATTGATGGTGGAAAAACAAAAATTAAAATTCCATCTGGAACCCAAAGTGGAAAACAGTTAAGACTTAAAGGAAAAGGAATGCCTATTTTAAGAAGGAATTTATCAGGTGATTTATATATAAGAATTATAACTGAAGTGCCAACATATTTAACAAAAAGACAGAAAGAATTACTCTCTGAATTTAAAAATTTAGAAGACTCAAAATCAAACCCTTTAATTAAAAGTTTTTTTGAAAAAGCTAAAAAATTTTGGAAAAATTAAATGAAAAAAATTAATTTAACTATAACTGGTTGTCTTGGAAGAATGGGACAGCAGCTTATTAAATCATCTAAGAAAAATAAAAATTTTAAAATTATTTCTGTTACAGAAAGTAAAATATTAAGTAAGAAAATATTAGGTTTTAAAACACAACTTAATTCAATTGCTGCATTTAAAAATACAGACATTATAATAGATTTTACGACTCCAAAATGTACTTTGGAAGTTCTTAAAATTGCATCAAAATTAAAAAAAAAGGTAATTATTGGAACCACTGGATTTTCTAGAAACGAAGAAAAATTAATAAAAAGATATTCAAAAAAGATACCTATACTTAAAGCGGGAAATATGAGTATAGGTGTAAATTTAATTGTTTATTTAACTGAAATTGCATCAAGATCCCTTAGTAGTAATTTTTTAAGCAAAATTTACGAAGTTCACCACAAGAAAAAGAAGGATCATCCTTCCGGAACAGCGCTTATGTTAGGAAGGGGTATAGCTTTAGGAAAAAATGAAAATTTAAATAGATTGATGGGATCTAAATTTCTTAACAAAAGGTCTTTTCCTTTTGGAAAAAAAATCAATTTTAACTCTTTAAGAAAAGGAAAAATAATTGGCGAGCATGAAGTAAAATTTTCCAGTGGAAAAGAAATAGTAACCATAAATCATGAAGCTTTTGATAGAAGTTTATACTCTGAAGGTGCTTTGACTGCTTCAAAATGGTTAATAAATAAAAAACCTGGTTTATACTCAATGCGAAATGTTTTAAATTTTAAATAATTTAAAACAATGAAATCTAAAAGAGCAAAAATAATACTTAAAATTTTAAATAAAATTTATCCAAAAACTCCAATACCATTACAACATAAAAATACTTTTACCTTATTGTTATCCGTTGCATTATCAGCGCAGACTACGGATGTTAATGTAAATAATGTTACAAAAAATATATATTCAAAATATTATAAACCAGAACATTTTGTTAAATTGGGAAGAAAAAAAATAGAAAGATTGATTAAAAGAATTGGACTTTTTAGAAACAAGGCAAAAAGTGTATTCTTATTATCTAAACAACTAATTAAGAGACATAATGGAAAAGTTCCAAAAAACTTTAAGGACCTAGAGAATCTTCATGGGGTCGGACATAAAACTGCCAGTGTAATTATGTCACAAAAATTTGGAATTCCAGCATTTCCTGTTGATACTCATATTCATCGTTTAGCACAAAGATGGGGCCTCAGTAATGGAAAAAACGTTATTCAGACAGAAAAGGATTTAAAAAAAATTTTTCCAAAGAAAAGTTGGAACAAGCTTCATCTTCAAATAATTTATTATGGAAGAGAATATTGCAAAGCAAGAGAGTGTTATGGACTGACTTGTAAAATTTGTACTACTTGTTATCCTTTGCGAAAAAGACCTATAAAAACAAAGAAAGCCTAGTATGAAAATTTTAGGAATTGGAAATGCAATCGTTGATGTTATCTGCGAAGTTGATGAAATTTTTTTAAATAAAAATAATCTTAAAAAAAGCACTATGAAATTGGTCGATGAAAATGAATTTAAAAAACTCCTATCTAAATTAAATATTAAAGAAACAATTTCTGGAGGATCAATCGCCAATTCTGTTGTTGGCCTTTCTCAATTGGGAAATGATGTTGGTTTTATAGGAAAAATCAATGATGATGATCTTGGAAAGAAATACGAACAAGGTTTAAGAAAAGAAAATGTAAAATATTTCTACTCTAAAAAAAAAGAGAGTTATCCTACTGGAACTTGCTTAGTCCTCATAACTCCAGACTCTGAGAGAACAATGTGTACTTATTTAGGAATAGCCGGAAAAATAAATGAAGGTGATATTGATGTTAGTACCGTCAAAAATAGTGAAATAACATTTTTAGAAGGTTACCTTTGGGACGCAGGCGAACCTAAAAAAGCTTTCGAAAAAGCAATCATTAACTCCGATAAAGTTGCTATGTCTTTATCTGACCAATTTTGTGTTGATCGACATAAGACAGATTTTTTAGAATTAGTTAAAAATAAATTGGATATAACTTTTGCAAATGAACAAGAGATTTTTTCTTTGATTGGAGCAAAAAGTTTTAAAGATGTGATTGATTTTGGAAAAAATTTAGCAAAAATTATGGTTATTACAAGGGGGGAAAAAGGAAGTGTTGTGATTGATAAAAATAATTTATTCGAATGTGATTCACAAAAAAATTTAAAAATCAAAGATTTAACAGGTGCGGGAGATCTTTTTGCTGCAGGATTTTTGCACGGATATTTGAACGGTTTAGACTTGCAAAAATGTTTAATAAAAGGAACTGAAATGTCATCAAAAATAATACAAAAAATTGGAGCTAGACTTTCTTAAATTTTTTTCTATTGTAACTTCCCTTGCCTTTCTTGGGTTTAACAATTCTTTTACTGTATTTTTTAGAAAATAAATCTTTTGCAATAGCATTTCTTTTTTTCACAGAGAATACCCTTCTGAGGTATTTTTTATAAAATTATTGTCTCCAAAATTATCTTTTATTTTCTGTCTCAATCTGTAGATATGCGTTTCTACAGTATGTGTGTCAGTATCTGAAGAATAAGACCAAATATTTTTTAGAATATAATTTTTACTTAAAGGTTTTTGAAAAGAATTTAGTGCATCAATAAAATTAATTTCTTTTTCAGTTATTTTAAGGACTTTATTATTTTTTTTTAACAATCTCTCATTTTTATCTAAAATATATTCTTTTATCTTAATTAAGGAATTTTTATTAAATTCATATCTTTTGCATAATTCAATTACCTCCTGATTAAATTGAGAAATATTTAATGGAAACTTAAAAATTTTTTCAAATTGATTTTTTGTATTTTTTTTTTGATTTTGTTTCTGAATAAAAATCTTTGGAATATCTATGTTATTTAAGGGTAATTTTTTTTCTAGATCGGTTTCAATTATAATCGCATTGTATTTATTTTCTGTTAATTTTTTAAAATCGTTGTTTATATAGTGTAGTGTAAATGAAAAAAAGGATTTTATTTCTTCAATAGACTTGGTAAAATTTTCGCTTGAGATTAAAGCAATGTTAACGTTATATTTTTGTTTATGCATATACTTTTAAAAAATAAGATTCTTTACTTTTATAACTATAAGATTAAATGCTCAATAGGAAAAAGAGGGTTAACAGAAAAAAAAAGAGAGGGCGACTTAAAAACTCCTAGAGGCAGTTTTAAATTTAAGTTTTTGCTCTTTAGAAAAGATAGAATCAAGAAATTTAATTGTAAGTTAAAAAAGAGAGAAATATTGAAAAATATGGGCTGGTGTGATGATCCAAGGTCAAAAAAATACAATACTTTAATTACATTTCCATTCAAGAATGGTGCTGAACATTTATATTTAAAAAAAAATATTTATGATCTTGTTTTAGTAATTAATTATAACACAAATCCAGTTTTTAAAAATAAAGGAAGTGCCATTTTTCTTCACCTTACGAACAAAAATTTTTCTCCCACAAAAGGCTGCATAGCAATTTCGAAGAAATATTTTTTAAGAATTTTACCTTTAATTAATGAAAAAACGAAATTATTAATTGTTTAAACTCTTGGACCAAATATTTCTGAACCAATTCTTAAAAATGTTGATTTATACTTCAAAGCTATTTCATAATCAGACGACATTCCCATACTTAAATGTTTTAGACCTAGTTTGAAATTTAATTCTGAAATATTTTTAAAATATTTTTCTACATTCCCATCGTTAGGAGGTAAAACCATAAGCCCTATAACATTTAAGTCTAGCTCAGTTTTACAATAATTTAAGAAATTATTTGTATTTTTAACTAATATTCCAGCTTTTTGAGCTTCATCTCCAATATTAACTTGGATAAAATAAAATAATTTTTTTTTTAATTCTAATTCTCTTTTTTTAAGAGAATTAGCCAATTTAATACTATCTAAAGAGTGAATGTAATCAAATATTTCTACAGCCTTTTTTGTTTTGTTTGATTGCAACTTTCCTACCATATGAAGCTTAATTTCTTTGTTTTCTTTTTTTATTTCAGTCCATTTATTTTCAGCCTCTTGGACTTTATTTTCTCCAAAATGTAAGTGTCCATAATCCAATAATGGCCTGATTTTATTAATTGAAAAAGTTTTGGAGACACAAATAACTTGAGGTTTATTGTTATGTATATTTGATATTTTTTTTATATTACCTTGTATTGATATAAGTTTGTTTATACTTTCTTCAGACATGATTTACAAAAAAAAATATTTATACTTTTTGATTAATAATTTAAGTGAGATTAACTTAGATTATGCAAAAAAAATAGGTGCTATTTTAATTTTAAGGAATACTCAAAAGTATAAACCTCAAGATTTATTAAGGTTTAAATCAAAATGTGATAGCAGGAAATTGGACCTTTTCATTGCTAATGATGTGAAAACCTTGTTTCTTTTAAAATCAAATAAGTTTTACATATCTTCTTATAATAAAAGTCAATATTGGGACTTAAGCAAAAAAAACAAAAAATTAACAATAGTTGGAAGCGCGCATAGTGTTTCTGAAATAAATGAAAAATTAAGACAAGGTTGTAAACAGATTTTTTTATCAAGACTATTCAAAACAAAGTATAAAAATAAAAAAGGTTATTTAGGTACTACTAAATTTAATTTATTATCAAGAAGTTTTGCAACTCAATTTGTAGCTTTAGGTGGTATTAATGAAGGAAATTTTAATCAAACTAAGAGGTTAAATAGTGTGGGTTTAGCTTTATCTTCAGATAAAAAAAAAGCCGGTAAATACATACCGGCTTTTTTTAAAAAAGTTTTTAAACCTTAAAATGCGACTGACATCTGTACAGATGTTGCAGACTGAGTTCTGCCTCTTGTATAAGCAGCATTATCAGCTTCAGCATCAAGTACACCGATAGTCATTCCGCCAACTGTGTATGATAAGCTTATAGAATCAATTTCTTGATCTACAGCGTCACCAACAGCATCGCTAGACTTTCTTGACTCAATTCTATTGTAAGATACTGACAGATCGTCTGATATCGCGTAAGACACACCAACATATTCGTTTAAATATGCTGTCTCAGCT
>MDSW01011461.1_pt1 | contig 14301 bp, 15 predicted proteins | sample 811171 | NCBI WGS metagenome assembly MDSW01 (sample SAMN05326641, study PRJNA326480) | marine metagenome | isolation source: seawater | place: Atlantic Ocean: North West | collected 2012 | reverse complement strand
GGCCTGTAGCTCAGTTGGTTAGAGCAGTGGACTCATAATCCATTGGTCGGAGGTTCGAGTCCTCCCGGGCCCACCAATTAAGTTTAAAAATTTTTAATCCTGTGCTCTTGCACTCTCCTCATCAAAAAAAGTATCAGAGGTATTGTTACAGGCAAGGCTGCAATCATTACACACAGTCCTAAAAAAAATATTCCTCTTTGGAAGAAACCAGCATTCTTTGGCGAAGAAGCATCTGATTCAAAGTATTTAGCGGAATATAGATAAGGATATCCTTTGAATCTTTTTTGCATGATCAATATCCATGCACGAAAATTTTCCAGCCTGTGATCATGTAATATGGCATCGAGTGCAGGTACAGGAATACTGGCATGACATTGCACTATTCCAAACATAACGAGGTCTCTTGTTCCCGGCTCTTCGCCATCCATGAAAGGTCCACTAGAAGATAGCAGTTTATTTTCCCAATATATGAATTGATTACCAAAATCATCAGGTTCTTTTTGTTTCAAGGTTCTTTTACCGATGTTGATTAAAGTGAACATATAAAGAGAAACAAAACTCAAAAGAAAATTGTTCTTCAAATTACTTAAGGTCGAACCTGATGTTTGACCACCGCGAGCAAAAGATGAAAAAAACCTTAATGGATTATTGGGGCGATGTAATACACCTTGCCAAGCCTTGTTTGCAGCCTCCAATTCTTCTGGACTTATTTCTTCATAATCAAATTTTTGAAGAATACTCATTGATTCAACTTCCCATGGTTCATCGTTTATAGAAATAGCAGGCATATATACACCCCATTTTTTGAATACTTCAATGGGAGGGTTTTGGTAGAGAATATGTTCAACTCTTTTATCAAAAAGAGCTAGCAATACAGCTTGCACCCAAGGTGAATGGCTATATCCATAGACCTCTATCTTCATGATTTATTTCATCCCAAAATTGGATCTAATGATAGAAGAAGCCTATCGGATATTTCATGTGGTGATCTGTGAACAACTCCATGAAAGTTACTCTGCCATTTTCCGCCTTTTAAAAAACACCAATTTCCAGTGCTCATTTGCCTAATTTTCCCATGTTCCTTTAAAGGAACATTCATATTGTGCCTATCTAGCAAGATTTCCCAATCGACCATATCATTTTCAATCCATTCTGTACCATTTCCATACAGTGATATTAGCAAACGGCAAGGTATTTGATCTACATGAAACAGAGGACACATGGGTGATCTTAACTTGGCTAATCTGACAGTAAACTTACTGCATTTAAGGATTGTCCCTAGTATTTTACTGCTTTTAGAGATTTGATCGATGAGCATATTTTTTTGGTCTGAGCTCAAAGAAGCGGGCAATGAATTTTCAATATATCCTAGATCATTTATATCTTGTACCCATCTCAACTCTAACTCTTTTGTAGAGTTGATTATTTCTTTTGAAAGAACTTCAATCTCATCTAGATCTGGATTTTTGATACTAATTAACTCAATGTTTTGAGAATGAATTTCAAAAAAGTCATTTACTTCGGCGCTAATGATAGATTTCATATTGATTTATTTTTAAAGTTTAGTTCCATGCAGGGAAAGGATCTTCTAGAGTTGCCCAATAAGATTTTCCTTTGAGAACTTCTTCTTCAGTTAAGAGGCAACTATTGAGTCTATCAATCATTTTCCTTTTATCTAAATTTTGACCAATAAAAACTAACTCTTGTCTCATGTCTCCAAAGGGCTCTATCCATTGCTCTCTTATTGATTCAAGATATTCTTCATCTTCTGGCCAGTCTTTTTTCGGTACAGCCATCCAAAACATTCCTGCGAATCCATAATGAGCTATACCTCCTGCCTGACTCCATTGTCCTGCAAACTCTGGACGAGTTGCTAACCAGAAAAATCCTTTTGATCTAATCAACTTTCCATAATCTTTTGTACCATGAAGAAATTGGAAAAACTTAGCGGGATTGAAAGGTCGCCTAGCTTCATAGACAAAACTGCTAATCCCATATTCCTCTGTCTCCGGGACATGTTCTCCTCTCATCTCTTTCAGCCAACCGGGAGCTCTTTGTGCTCTTTCAAAGTCAAAAAGGCCAGTGTTCAGAACCTGACTTATATCAACATTTCCTTTTTCAATAGGAACTAGCTTGGCAAAAGTATTTAATGTTTTTAGTATCGCCTTCAAACGTTCTAATTCGTCAGCACTTATTAAATCGGTTTTGCTTATTAAAATGATATCTGCAAATTCGACTTGATCAACAAGCAAATCTGCAACGCTCCTTTCATCTTCATCTCCAAGAGATTCTCCAGTATCTTGAAGATATTTCGCTTCTTCATAGTCCTTTAAAAAATTTACAGAGTCTACAACTGTTACCATTGTGTCTAATGTTGCAACATCTGATAAAGAAATTCCATTTTCATCAGCAAAAGTAAATGTTTCTGCAACTGGTAGAGGCTCTGATATTCCAGTTGATTCGATGACTAGATAATCAAATCGTTCCTGTTTCGCTAGATTTGTTACTTCTTCCAAAAGGTCTTCTCTTAAAGTACAACAAATGCAACCATTACTCATTTCAACTAGTTTTTCTTCACTTCTGTTGAGGGTTATTTCATTCTTAACAATTTCAGAGTCAATATTGATCTCACTCATATCATTTACAATAACAGCAACCTTTTTGTCTTCGCGATTATTTAAAATATGACTCAGGACTGTTGTTTTACCTGCTCCTAGAAATCCAGATAGTACTGTCACTGGTAGTTTTTTAATTGTATTTATTTCCATAGTTAATAAAAAAAAGTTATCCATCTAAATTAGCATACTTGTCAAGTCCCTCTTTTTTTTCCGAAAAACTCATCGACATTGCTAACAAATTAAGTGTTTATAATTCTTCACTGAACTGATGAAAATAATCGGAATGAAAAAATTTTTTTCAAAAATAAATAGACTTGTTGTAACAACTGTAGCCTTGTGTGTAATTTATTCTTGTGCGAGTGGAGGCTCAACTCAGGAGGCTATTTTAATCCCCGACCAAACTGCAACTGTCGAAGTTGATCGCAGGATTGTTTTTTCTGAGTTCAAAAATAATATGGTTACTCCTTGGGGGGATGCTTCTAAAGAGTATTTTGTTTCAAGTCACTATCCTTCATCTAATTGGCCATCTAATGAAAAGTATATTATCGAAGATTACGGTTTTCTTAGCGTTACCTCTAAGGGAAGGCATCCAGGCGATTCAAATAATCCTGATGAAATATCTCAGGCAGGTCCTTACACTAATAATGCCCAATGGTTTGAAGCTGACCTAAATCTTGATGAGCACACTGACCTAATATACATTGGAAATAACTGCTGTAACAGAGATTATGTTCTCGAAGATTTAATGTTGGCATTCATAAATAATGGTGATGGTCATTTTAGATTAGCACCTGAAATTTTCACCGATGGTCAATTTCCTTGCGTAAATGGTGGTAAAAGCTGGATATCAAATGCGGAGAGCACTTTGCATCCTTGCGGAAATCAAGCAGATTATACAAATGGAAAAATTGTCGCAGATTTCAATGGAGATGGAATAAGCGACTATTATGATACAAGCATCTTATATCTGAGTAATTCTGAGGGTAAGTTAGAAAATAGAAGCCAATATAACTTACCAGATTTATTTTTTGAGGAAGCTCATGGACAGATATTTGTTCATGATGCAACTTATGGAGATTTAGATAACGATGGAGATTTAGATATATTCGTTCCTATCAGCGACTATACAAAGTTGGGTTTTAAGTTCGGGGGCGAGATTGATCCTTGTTCAGAGTGCACAGAGCAAATTCCTTACACTGCGTTAATAAATGATGGAAAAGGAAATTTTTCAGCAAATTATAAAATTCCTTTATATGACCATTGGGTAGAATTTGAACAAAAAAATGGTTTTCCTAGGAGCCAGCTTTGGCCAACTACAGCTGCTATTGGTGATTTTGATAATGACGGTTTTGGAGATATAGCATTAGGTTGGTTTAATCCCGAGATTTCACATTTATATGGTTTCAATGAGAATAGCTCAGGTGTTATTTATCTAAACAATGGAAAAAATGATTGGACTCAAAGGGATTTCATCGAGCTTCCTTCAAATTATTTTGGTGCTAATGGTAATGCAAATGATATGGAGGTATTTGATTTTAATGATGATGGTTTCATGGACATTGTTCTAGCATCAACAATTCATGAGCCCTATTATGAGTCCAGAGTTATTCAATTCTTTAAGAATGATCAAGGCCACTCATTTATTGATATTACAAATAGTTTAAGCCCCGATCATGCCAAGTATGCAGATGGAAATCCGTACTCAACATGGTGGGTGGGCCAGGGTAAATTGCACATAATTGATTATGATCATGATGGAGATTTAGATATTGTTGATACTACTACTAGAACTAGTGTTTTTATAAATAATCGAACCTCTTTTGACCTTTACGATGATTTTGTTGATACAGATGAAGATATTCTTTTGTGGCCGGTTGAGATTGATGGTAAGTATCACTATGACTTTATAGGTTCTCATGTGCAGACATGTGCTACTAATTACTGTACAACTAATTTTTATCAGCTGTTAGATCCTCCAGCAGCAGATATAACTGCAGATTTTTTGTCTAAGACCAATGGCTATTTTGTCTCTTTAGCACAAGCTAGTTATTTAAATGATCATTTAAGAGAATGGTCTTTTAAGAAAGAAATAATGTCTTATTCTGATTCCATGACATCTACTTTTGGTTCTTCCATAAATATGGGTAAATTTTCAGTACTTGCTGGCAATTACAGAGGTTTGCATTCAGGAAATTTCATAGGTGGATTTTTTAATGAATCATATATGAGTTTCGGTTTTACTCATTCCAAGTTAACAACCATGTCACAAAGTCAGACCAAATGGTTTGGAATGAGCAGTGCCGACTTATCACTTGATATAAATGAGGTTTTTCTTAAGAAAGATTTAATTACAACAGATTCTCTTTTGATAACGGTTGGATACCTATCAAATCTTACTACTGCTGGAAACTTCTTTGAAGAAGGTGGCGCAATTAATCTATTTTTTCATGAATCAAAAATTGAGTATCAAGCTTCTTTTGCCTCATTCAGATATGGTTTTGACTTCTCAGGCTATAGTGTAAATATGGCGGGAGGGATGAGAAAAAGTTTTGGACACCAAGAGCAAATCTTTAAGTCTGACAGAGATATGGTTTTTAATTCAGATAACGGATTCTCAAATGAATACTTTTCTATAGACTTAGTGAAAGGTAATTTTTACTTAATAGCTATAAAGAATGGAAATACAAAGATGAGGATTGCTACTGGAGTGCAATTTAATTTCTAATAATGATTTATTTTATTTCTTTTACTCTTTGGGCACTGAGCATTTGGATTTCAAATCCTGCTCTTGCTTTATTTCTAGGTATCTTTTTGGCTATCTTATTCAAATTACCTGAAGACTATTTCACAAGACAATATGGTTCAAGGATACTTCAAACTGGAATTGTATTTTTAGGAGGAAGTATAAGTATCGGGTCCATATACGAAATAAATTCTGCTTATTTCTTCTGGATATCTATATTCGTTTTATTTTCTCTCGGAGCTGTCCTTGTATTAGGAAGGTTATTAGGTGTTTCAAAAAGATTTTCCTTTTTAATAGCATCAGGCACCGCCATTTGTGGAGGAACAGCAATTGCATCTGTTGCTCCAGTTATAAAAGCTCAACCACATGAAGTTACAGCTGCGCTTACAATAGTATTTATTTTAAATGCTGTAGCTGTATTAATTTTTCCGCTTGCATATAATTTCTTGGAGTTAAGTGAAAAACAATTTGGGGCTTGGATGGCTCTAGCAATTCATGACACAGCATCCGTAGTTGGAGCAGCTGCTGCAATTGGAGAAAACTCAGTTGAAGTTGCAGCAACACTAAAGGTTGCTAGAACAATTTGGATAGTCCCTTTAGTTATATTTTCTGCATGGATTTTTAGAAATCAAAAGGATAATTTTGGTTTACCCTTATTTGTTGTTTTATTTGTTATGGCTTCCCTTTTGAATGCTTTCTTTGAACCTGATGCTGCTTTCACCTCTTACTTAAAGCTCATTAATAAAATTTGTCTCTTAACAGGTCTTTTTTGTATTGGAACTCAAATAAGTCTAGAAAATTTGAAGACCATCAAGATAAAATCGGTAATATTGGCTAGCTCAGTCTGGGCATTTATCGTTCCTATATCTTTAATTTTGGTTCAAAAGATATAGTCAGAATTTTTTTGTCTGTTTTTCACATTTACCCTTTGCAAGAATTTCTATTTTTGGATCTTTACCCCTTTTTTTGTCAACTCTCTTCAGCCATATATCTCCTTTTATACGAGCTTTACCTGTGTACCAGTTAATTTCATTATTCAATTGATATACATCTACTTTATATTCTGGATAATTTGGATGCATAGCTCCATTTTCTAAAAAGTGTGTGACGATCAGTCCAGTTTCTTTCTTTTCCTTTCTCCAATCACTTTGAACAATCCAGACAGGAGCAGGCTCAATCACATAATCTAGTTTTAGAAGTTCGTCAGATTCTTCGTCTATAGCCCAATATTGAGTAACCTCAATCTTATTTTTATCCCAGGCGTCTTTATTGAGAGTTTGTTTTGCTCTATTGAGAAAAAAAATAGACTGAGTTGTAGTAACAGCAACATTCTTTGCTATTTCTACTGCTTCATTAAAATAATTTCTTCTAAAGTCTTCATAAGTAATTGAGTAGTTTCCTTCAAGCTCACAGAGAACTTTTTTTGTGTTATCAGCTGTAGCTGAATTCGATATGAATAAAATCGTAAAAACCAATATTAATCTGTTCATATTTTGTTTTGAAAAATGATTAACTTTTTACTACCAATCTAGTTTTTTTGAGCTTGTTATTTCTTTGATGAAGTTAGTTTCTTCAACATTATAAGGCTTTCCATCTTTCCTCAAGATATCATGGAACCAAATTTCAGGCTCAGGAATAACTTCTTCATCATCAAGAAAGTCACCTTCCTCTTTCTTTTTTTTCAGTTCCATAATGGTTGACCATCCGAAGTGGGTCTGACTTTTACCAGCAACTAAGCCCCAATTAAAACAACCTACATTATTCTCTTTAAAAATAGGCATACTGAATTCAAAAGTAGATCCAAATTCTCTAGCCATGTATTCAGTACATATTAGTGGTCTATCATTTTCTTTTAGTCTAGAGATTGTCTCCTGAAGTTTTTCTCCCTCATAGGTATGGAAAGTTATTACATCGGAATTTTTTCTATTACATTCAATAATTTCCGTTCCTACTGAACCATCAAGACAAGATGTTAATGGTTGAGATGGTCTTACTTCGTGTGCCCATTCCCATGTTTTTTTTAATAGAGTGATAGATTTATCTCCAATTCCAAACTGACCCGGTTCATTATAAATATCCCACATAAGAATTCTTTCGTCAGCATTGAAATCATTAAGTATTTCTTGAACAAATTTTTGAAGTCTTGGAAGATTATCATTCAATGCATCATCATTGATTGCATGCACAATTGCTAAACCAGGGCTTTGCTTCCATCCTGAATTATGCACACCCCTTACAGGTTTTGGTTGTTTTCCTAATTTGGGGTAGGGTCTATGACAATCATCGAAGAGAACAAGTATTGGCTTAATATTATTAGACTTACATATATCTAAAAATACATTCAATGTTCCTTTGAAGTTCTCTTTATCTTCCCACAAAAGATCATGTAAATAGACTCTTACAGAATTAAATCCCAGACTTCTCGCCCAAGATAATTCCAGATTATTTATTTCAGAATCAAATGTTTCTTTTTGAAACATTTCTAGCTGATTTATGGAATTACTTGGCAGATAGTTACATCCAACTATCCACTCATGCTCTTTATACCAATCAAACGCGTGTTCAGGACTCCAAATTTTCACTGATTATGATGTCTCTAAACACTTTGTCATGCCTTTGATAAATATTCCTTGCCTAGCAATTTCGCATTGTTCTTTTAAACGAAAAGGTACGTGATAGCTAAGCCATTCACAACTCTTGCAAGGCTTTATGAACAAACTAAACTCTTTCGAGAAAACTACTGACGGAAAAGAAAGTAGATTTATCAAAATAAGTAAAGTCATTGCCTTTTTCATATTACTCTTAAGATTAATTTATACTAATCGTGCATGCCTATTATAAGCACAAAAGAATTAGATATATATTATGAAAGAAGTGAACCCAGAGAAAATGGACCTATACTTTTCATAGGAGGGACTGGTGGAGATCTCCGTAACAAGCCCAATCAATTAGATTGCCCGCTAGCAGAACATTTTGAAATTATCTCCTATGACCAAAGAGGGCTTGGACAGACTTCAAAGCCACCAGGGCCATATACGATGCAGCAGTATGCGGATGATGCAGCCAATTTTCTCAATGAACTGGAGATAGACTCTATCTTAGTGATGGGAGTTTCTTTTGGGGGCATGGTTGCTCAAGAACTGATCAAAAGACATAAATCTAGAGTTACTAAGTTAATACTAGCTTGCACATCTTCCGGTGGTGCAGGAGGATCTTCTTATCCCCTTCACGAGTTAGAAGAGCTAGAACCCGAAGAAAAAATTAAGTTAAGTATCAAGATAAATGATTTAAGAATTAATGATGTTTGGATTGAGAACAATCAAGAACAATGGGAATTTCTCATGTTACAAGCTCAAACAAATACTGTTTTCAAGACAGATAGAGAGAATCTTCTTAAGCAATTATTAGCCCGTAAAGATCACGATACTTTCGACTCACTGAAAGATATAAATGTACCTGTTTTCCTTCTAGGTGGAAAATATGACGGTATTGCACCGAAGAGTAATATGGAGATCATCCACAATAAGGTCAAAGACAGTAAATTAGAATTTTATGAGGGCGGTCACCTATTTTTAATTCAGGACCCTGAAGCTTTCAAAGATATTATCAAATGGCTTTCTCGTTGAGGCTAATAATTTTACTCGCAGTACTTTCCCATGACGACCTAATATCAGAATCCACATCTGATAAATCGGGAGGGATATTGTAGCGCCTAATTGATTTTCTTATAATTTTGCCGTTCTCCGTGATGTCAATATCAAGTATATTTAAAGCTGCATGATCTTGATCAAATTTTGATGCAAAACTTATGTCGATATCGCTCATCCAACACATAATAGCTGCATTCACAGCACCGTGAAGAACCAATGCTATTTGATTCCATTCTTCATTAAGTATTTTCTGAATTTGATTTACAACTCTCTCATAAAATTCATCTGCCTCTTCAATACCTCCTATAGCTTCTTTAGATTTTGAATTTTCAAAAAGATATCCAAATTGTTTGACATCATTATTTTTAAAGGATTTTGGATTCCATTGGTATTCTTTAAGTTGAGGGTACGACTCAATTTTTATATTTCTTCTTTCCGCCATATGGGCCCCAGTTTGAATAGTTCTGGGTAAACCGGAACTTAATATTCTTTCGAAATGGATATTTTTTGTATTTTTATCGATTAGCCTAGCCTGCATAAGACCCTTATCCGTTAGATCGACTTCATTAGGATCTTTCACAACTTTACCTTCAGGCATGTAATTAACTTCTCCATGTCTAAATAAGTAAATTCTTTTTCTAGTATGACCATCTAAGGAATTATTTTTTTTCATATGACCCTTTGCCTTTTCAATTACTTGAATCTGATAAATTCAACTTTGATATAAACCTTTCAAAAGAATCGACACACCCTGAATAATGAAGGGTCTCCATATTGCGTTTCATCATCTCTCTCCAATTTTCTTTTGATTTGGCTTGCTCTGGATCTTTGTATCCATCTATTGATCCAACGGTAAAGCCTAAATATTCAGGCCATATGTTGATAAAAAGAAGCTTCAGATCATCTAAAAGTAAATCATAAGGATATTCTTTTTCTATATCAGGTCTTTTTGAGATCATAGCTTGGTAATAAATTGATGTAAGTTCATCAAGTTTATGAATCATTCCACTTTCTAGAGAGAATGAATTAAACCAAACTTGACCGAACTCATTACTTGCAGGTCCTGCAACCCACATTTGCCAGTCGATAATACCCATAGTTCCATCACTTCTAGATTTGAAAATATTATTACCACGAGCATCACCGTGCGTAATAGTTCTCGGTCTATTTTGCAATTCTTTTATTAGTTCCTCTTGAATTAACCTTCCTTTATCCGAAGCATATATATCAACTATTTTTTTTACTGTCTCAGCCACTTCATCACTAACTAATGACAAAAGGGACTCCTCGTAGACTTCTTTCCACTTTGGAAGAGCTTTATCCCATGTTGTTTCTCCATCATCCCAGTATTCATCATTAAGGTTTTGCCAATGTGCTCTAAATGGTCCTAATCCGGCATCCTCAGATATAGGTTCGCCCCAACATGCTGCGTGGAAATAACCAAGGTCTTTCATAAATTGAACCGTATCATCGTAGTCCATCGGGTTTTCAAATTGATCAAAAGGAGTCCAGTTATCTTGATCAAAATCTTCAAGGACCAAACAGAATTCTTTGCATTCTTTATCGCTGTCTTTTTTAAAAATCCCATAGCAATCAGGAACTCGAATAACATCTTTAACTTTATGTATCAAAGTTGAGTAAAAGTAGACTTCTTTTGCATAAACCTGTGTAGAAAGACACATCTCTACTACTTCTGGAATTTCTTTTGTGCACTTAAGGAAACAACTTCTTGGTAAGTCTTGTTTTTCCTCATATTCAATATTAAATACTCTAAATGCATCAGCAAGCACTCCTCCTGCAGTCATGCTTGTATCTAATTTGAAAGAGGAAACATTCGATCCAAAACATTTGGAAAGAAATTCTTTTGTTACTTCGTTTGGGTATAGAGGAAAATCCCTTTCATTATTCATTATAAAAACTCCTTTTAACTAAGTTAGTACATATTGGCAGAAAAATAATTTATGGTCGAGATAAGTTAAGAGAGAAATAAAATTTAAAATTTAGTAAAATTAACATGCGCTCACTTATTCAAGTGGATATTATCGTTCTTCATAAAAATATAAGGCTGAGAGACAATGCAGCTTTGTTTTATGGTTCGCAAAATAATAATTACCGTATCATTTTCCCCTATGATTCAAATTATTGGATATCTAATGGAAGATCTTTGAGGCAATTTCAGTTTTTTTTTGATTGTCTGTGTGAATTAAATCAGCAGTTAAAAGATGTAAATTCAAAAGTAGAAATCTTCGAGGGAAATCTTTCTGACCTTAAATCTTATTTAGAGAAAAAACAGCCGCAATGTTTAATTCACATGAATTATTCAACCGATACAAAATACTACAGGGATACCTTCAATGACTTCATAACTCATTTTAAAAAGACCTCAAGAATTAAAATTTATAGAGATTTTGGCATACAGGTTCAAAATCCTAACCGTGATAGATGGTCATCTGATTGGAATAACCTTATGAAGAAAAAAACTTTTCCAATACCGCTGGTTAATAATGAGTCTAATAAGTCTGATTTTTTGACTTGTGAACAATTCAAGATCAAATTTCCTATGCAGAGATTTGATGGAATTCAGATAGGAGGAACTTCCAATGCTGAAGAATTATTAAATTCATTTCTTACTGAACGATCTGAGGGTTATAGCAAGAAAATGTCCAGTCCTATTGAAGCAGAAAGTGCATGTTCAAGGCTATCTCCTCACATTAGCAATGGATCATTATCAGTAAGGGAGATCTTTCAAAAAATTGAAAAACATTACCCAATTTCAAAATATAAAAGGGATCTTCAGTCTTTTAAAAAAAGACTTTATTGGCACTGTCATTTTATTCAAAAACTAGATACTGAACCTGAGATTGAATTCTCATCGATGCACAGAATGTGTGATTCATTGAGAGAAAATGATAATGATGAACTTATAGAAAAATGGATTAATGGCAAGACGGGTTATCCTTTTTTAGATGCTTGTATGATTTACTTGAAAAGGCATGGATGGATCAACTTTAGGATGCGTGCAATGGTCATGTCTTTCGCTTCTTACAACTTATGGCAGCCTTGGCAAAAGACTTCTCCGCTTTTAGCTGAGTTATTTGTCGACTTTGAACCAGGCATACATATTCCTCAAGTTCAAATGCAAAGTGGAGTAACAGGTATTAACTTGCCTAGAATTTACTCTGTCACTAAGCAAAGTTTTGACCAAGATGCCGATGCAAAGTGGATTAAAGAAATTATTCCTTCTTTAAAAAATGTTAAGGTCGATGAGATTCATTCAGCTAACTTGAATGGCGAGTACATTGTACCCATAGTAGATTTAGAAAAATCCTCAAAATATGCCAGAGATAATATTTGGTCTATTAGAAAAGGGGATGAATTCAAAAAGCTTTCAAAATCAGTATATTTAAGACATGGCAGCAGAAAAAGACAATAAATTGAACATTAAAACTAGACAGATATTAGGATATTTTGGTGCATTACCTTTTTTATTTCTTTCAATTTTCCCCTTATTTTTAGAGTTCCCCGAAGGCTATATATTTAATCTTTTGTTAGCATTTTATGGTGGAGTAATTTTATCTTTTCTTGGAGGTATGACATGGGGATGGGAAGGGGAGGCCGACAATAATACATCCCTTATTTTTGGGATAGTAGTTTCATTGATAGGGTTTCTTATAATTGCTGCATCAAATATGTTTCTATATTTTAGCCTTTGGGTGAGCCTTTTAACGTTCATTATTTTTTATCTTTTTGAGTTAAGAGTCTCGAATAAGATGGGTGATAAAAAATATAGAAATCTCAGAAAAAATCTAACTATCATAGTTACCATATCTTATATAACCTGTTTGATAACTTATGCATGGTGAATATCTTGTTAGCCTCCTTAGCTCAGTTGGTAGAGCAGGTGACTCTTAATCACTTGGTCGTAGGTTCGAGTCCTACAGGGGGCACCACAATTTCATTAACTTTGATATATTAAATTTTTTTGGAAATCTTATCGGCATTTTGTTCTATTAGACTATATGCCCATAAATTTATTTTTGGATATTTTTCAGAATTCAAAATAAATTCTTGACCTCTACCAAGACATTTAACTTTAGCTAGCTTTTTATCTAACCAATTGAGCCTATTCAAAAATGGCTTTTCTGCAAACGAAAAATATTCAGCTGGCAATTGCCAGTTTGATCGACTTTTGTTTTTCTCGGTAAGTATTAGACTCTCGTGACTCTCTCCAAAATAACCATACCCTGGTAAATCAGTTCTTTCTCCATTTAAGTTCAAATTTCTTTTTCCTACATACAAAGCATTGTTGTTAAATTTATAGAAAGCATGGGGATGAATTTGTTTCTTTTTTTTTAGGTAGCTTTGTATTTTATTTGTTCCTTTTATTATTTTATCAATCTGAAGCCAACCAAAAATATGATGCAAATTATCACCATTTTTAGCATATTCTTTAAACCATCCAAAAAATAAAAATATGTCATCTTTACCTACTCCATTATTCTCCAATTCTGTTTGAGAAGCTCCTGCTTGTCCAAACAATCCTTGGTTAAGATCTGGATCAAAATGACAGCTATTGTTGAGAATTGTTTTGTCTAGGCCTACTTCATCAAAAGCTTCGATCGCCGTTATTCCATTTAATTGAATATCTTCATATATATCCGGAGAGGGACCATCAAAAGGAATGGGTATTGAAAATAATTTTTTATTGCTAAATATAGGAGAAGCATATCCACCCGAAGAGGAGTCAAAGCCCTTACGACTTAGAATTATTCTTTTTGACAACTATATCTTTATATTTTCTTTCTTAGACTTATTTAAAATAAAATCTTGAAGCTTTTCTAATTCATCGCAAGAGTCTGGACATAAGACTTTGAGTTTTTCAAGGTTAACCTTTGCCATTTCTGGTCTATCAGTGGTCATAAACAACTCTCCTTGATATTCTAGAGCAGCTTTATTGTCAGGATCAATTTCTAAGGCTTTTTCATAGTACTTTTCAGCATTTGCATAGCTACCCAGCTTTCGAGACGAAAAAGCGAGAAGAGTCCAACCATCAGCATCATCCTTTTTCTTCCTCGTATAAATGCGAAGAACTTTTTGAGCTTTTCCGTACTGATTTTTATCCAAATGCTCTAGAGCTTTGTTATAAAGATCTGATGGCTTTTTTTTATCATATTTTGCAGCATGAATTGGCATACCAATTAGTGAAAAGAGCATAAAGCCTACTACATAAGTTTTGAAAATTTTCATATTGATTAAAATTTCTGTATTGGGGCAACTTAATTACCATCAT
>MDSW01127272.1_pt1 | contig 14303 bp, 10 predicted proteins | sample 811171 | NCBI WGS metagenome assembly MDSW01 (sample SAMN05326641, study PRJNA326480) | marine metagenome | isolation source: seawater | place: Atlantic Ocean: North West | collected 2012 | reverse complement strand
TACTGCTACTGCAGTTTGAATTCCGTTTCTTAAACCTATAATGTCTGGTGTTAATTTTGCTTTTTGATAAAATTTTTCTATGTCATACTGAAGGTTTCTTAAGATATGTTGAGCACGATGCAATCTTTCTCTAGTTCTAACTAAACCTACATAGTTCCACATTGTGTTTTTGATAGTTAACCAGTCTTGTGCAATCAAAGCAGAATCAATGTTTTCGGTTTCTTTAATCCATTGGCTAGATTCAGGCATGCTTTCTTCCTCAATATATCTGGAAGCATTTTTTCCTGCAATGTAGCCCCATACTAAACATTCGAGCAAAGAAGTGCTTGCTAATCTATTTGCTCCATGTACGCCTGTACATGAAACTTCACCAATAGCATAAAGCCTTTTCAATGATGTTCTTCCATATAAGTTAACTCCAATTCCGCCACAACTATAATGGGCTGCAGGTACTACTGGTATAGGTTTATTTGTAATATCTATTCCCACGCTTATACAATGATTATAAATAGTAGGGAATCTTTTTTTGATCCAATCTGATTTTTTGTGTGATATATCTAAATAAACACATGGGTGCGAAGTGTCAATCAAGGCCTGATGGATACCTCTAGAAACTATATCTCTTGGTGCAAGGCTACCTAAGCTATGAATGCTATCCATGAAACACTTTCCATTATTATCAAGCAGTTTTGCTCCTTCACCTCTGAGTGCCTCTGAAATCAAAAACCTTCCTGATTCGTGATACAGTGCTGTAGGATGAAATTGAATGTAATGTAAGTTAAAACATCTTGCTCCAGCTCTCCAAGCCATCGCAACGCCATCACCTCTTGATTCAGAAGGGTTTGTTGTATGAAGATATATTTGTCCCAAACCTCCAGTAGCTAAAATAGTTTTTTTTGAATGAATTTTAATAATCTCTTGATTTATATTGTCTAAAATTATGGCACCAAAGCATGCTGGTTTTTTATAGATATCTACTGCATTGATTGAGTGGTGTGAATAGGTTAAAAGGTCGATTGCGGTGTGGTTTCTATAAATTTTAATGTTTGGGTGGTTCCTTAATTTTTTCAATACATGGTTATGGATAACATTCCCCGTTTGGTCTTTGCAGTGTATTATTCTGTTTGTTGAGTGTGCTGCCTCAGAGGTATAAAGTAAATTACCGTTTGAATCTTTTTCAAAAGGAACCTCAAATTTGTTTATCAACAAACTTTCAACCAACTTGGGGCCCTCTGTAACCAGCTGCTGAACTGCTAAATCGTTATTATGGTTATGTCCAGCAACAGAAATGTCTTGAATAAATTTTTCTTCAGAATCATTTGTGTTAGTATAAGCTATTCCACCTTGAGCCCATTTTGTGTTTCCGCTCAATAGTGTTTTGTTTTTAGTAATTAAGATTACTTGTTTGTTTTCTTCTGCTGCTGTTAGTGCTGAGATTGCTCCTGAAAGGCCGCTCCCAATTACTAATATGTCTGTTTCTTTTTGTATCATTTTATTCAAATTCGATTTTTATATTTTTTGAAACAGCTTGATGCGTTAATGAACCAATAGAAATTCCGTCAATGTTTAAATTTCTATATTTAGTGACATTATTAAGATTAATTCCACCTGAGACCTCAATGAAGCAGTTTGGTGCGTTTACCCTTATAAAGTGAGCACATTTTTTTGCTTCCTTTTCATTCATATTATCTAATAAAACCGCATCAATTTTAACAGTGCTTTTTTTTATGATATTTTTAAGTTGATCAAACGTATCTACTTCGACCTGTAATTTAGTGTTGGGGTGATTTTTAATTATTTGACTAAAAACAGTGTTTATTTTTTCGGCGCTTAACATAGTGAGGTGGTTATCTTTTAACATAACTCCATTATGAAGGTCTAGCCTATGATTGTATCCTCCGCCAATTTTTACAGCATATTTTTCTAATAGTCTAATTCCTGGTGTTGTTTTGCGTGTATCTAAAATTTTAATCTCATTAGAGTTTAATTTTTTAACATAACTATTTGTTAAGCTAGATATCCCAGACAGCCTCTGTATTATGTTTAACAAAACCCTTTCTCTTGTTAAAATAAAATTGTGGTAATCTTTAATCGTAGCTATAGTATCACCTGATTTTAATTTGTCGCCTTCTTTACATTTCTTTTTAATTTTATTTTTTTTAAATACCATTTCAATAATGTTTTGTCCACAAAACACCATTTCTTCTTCTGCTATAATGTGGGCTTTAATAATTTTAGGACTCTGATTTATATAAAAAGTTGAAAGATCTTGCTCTGCTTTGTCTTCGTTTATAAATAAGTCTATTTTTTCTTTAAGGTAGTCTGTTGGTACAGAATTATATTGTTTGTATAAAGCCTTCATTAGCTTAACTCAAGCATTTTTAATAGTGGTTTTTCTGCTTGCTTAATTAAGGAATCATTTAATTTAATTTCAGGTTGCAGCGTTTCTAGTGCATTAATCATTTTATCGATCGTATTTAGACGCATATGAGGACACTCATTGCATGCACAACCATCCTTTGTTGCAAGAGGTATATACTTTTTGTTTGTATTCAGCTTTTCCATTTGGTGAATAACGCCTGGCTCTGTAACAACTATAAACTCTTCAGCGTCTGATTTTTGCGTATAATTAATTAAAGCTGTTGTTGATCCTATAAAGTCTGCGTGATTTAAAATTTTTTCTTCACATTCTGGGTGTGCAATCACTTTTGCTTTTTGGTGTCTTACTTTAAGTTTAATAAGTGCTTGCAATGAAAATAAAATATGAACCTGACAAAATCCGTTCCATAAATTTAGTTTCCTTCCGGTTTTTTTTATTAAATAATTACCTAAAAGCTTATCTGGAGCAAATAATATTGGCTGTTTTTTATCAATACTATTTATTATTTTTTCTGCATTCGAAGATGTGCAGATTATATCAGACATAGCTTTTACTTCAGCAGAACAATTAATATAAGAAACAACTGTGTGGTTCGGGTGGCTGTTAATCCATTTCTTGAACTCTGGTCCTATAGCACTATCTGCAAGGGAACAGCCTGCATCTAAGTCGGGAATCAACACGGTTTTTGATGGATTGAGAATTTTAGCTGTTTCACTCATAAAGTGAACGCCACAAAATAAAATGACATCGGCATCTGTCTTTTGCGCATGTTGAGCAAGCGCAAGGCTGTCGCCCATATAATCTGCAATATCTTGGATAATTGGGTCTTGATAAAAATGTGCCAAGATTACAGCGTTTCTTTGTTTTTTTAAAGTTAGTAGATATTCTATTTTATTCATTTTGACCTATAAATTTGCAGCATATTGGTGCTATTTTTCAACTTTAATATTCCTGAGGTTATAAGAAAGTTTTGGCCTGATTTTATTAATCCTTTTTTTAGTAGAACCCTATTTACGAAGCTATATAAACTGTTTATATTTTTAGGTTGTTTCTTATGAATTGGAACAACTCCCCAAATTATTGATAATAAATTACAAGTCCTGATATTCGGAGTAATTGCAACAATAATTGCGTTTGGCCTAAACTGTGCCATCTGTATCGCTGTTTTTCCAGAGTCTGTTAAGACCACTATAATTTTAATTGCTAAATTTTTTGAAATAGAGCACGCAGCATGACAAATTGCTAAGTAGTTGTTTTTAATTGTTGATGACATTGTATTAATTATATTTCTGTTAAAATTAGAATCATCTATATCTGATTCTATATTTTGTGAGATATTAGACATCATTTCAACAGCTTTTATAGGATACTTTCCAATAGCTGTTTCTGCTGAAAGCATTATAGCGTCTACTCCATCATAAATTGCATTTGCAACATCATTTACTTCTGCTCTTGTGGGAGATTCGTGAGAAATCATGGTTTCAAGCATTTGTGTTGCTACAATTGATGGTATTTTATAATAAATACATTTATTTATAATTTGCTTTTGCAGCTTAGGTAGGTTACTAAGTCCCATTTCCACACCTAAGTCTCCTCTCGCAATTAAAACGCCATCATAAGTTTTTAAAATAGAGTCTAAATTATCAATAGACTCTGTTGTTTCAATTTTAGCAATTATAGGAACCTTAATGTTGCTTTTTTCAAGGATTCTGTTAATCGGAATAATGTTTGAAGCGTTTCTAACAAATGACTGTGCAAACCAATCTACATTTAGATCTATTCCTGTTTTTATATTCTTTTTATCTTCATCGGTAACTGCTGGAAGGTTTAATTTAATTCCAGGAAAATTAACGCCCTTATTTGCTGTAATTTCACCAAAGGTTAAAGCTTTTAGTGAGAGCTTATCATCCGTGTTTTTTATATATTTAAATACAATTTTTCCATCATCTATTTTAACTTTTGCATTTTTTTTAAAATCATTAATTTTAATATTTTGGTTAATAAGTATGTCGCAATTTTTAGTTCCTAATGTATAGATTGTTCCTTTTTTTATTATTATTCGTTGTGTGTTTGGCAATAATTTTACTCTAATTTTAGGTCCCCCTAAATCCATCATTACAGATATGGATCTGTCTAATTTTTTGGACTCTCTTCGAATCATTCGAATGATAGATTTAACTTCACTTGCTTGCTTGAGGTGTGATGTGTTGATTCTAAAAACGCTTAAGCCTGATTTAATCATATTTTTTATGATTTTTAAATCACGGCAGGCGGGACCAAGTGTTGCTATTATTTTAGTTTTTTGCATACAACTTAATTTAAATCTTTCGTAAGCTATAAAACTAAATTTTTATTGCCTTTTATTAACAAGAAATGCTTTTATTGTATATTCACAAATTTTTCCTAGAGCAGATATGTTAGCTAAATATGTTGAGGGGTTTTCAACTTTTGTTTTGTATTTGTTATATTCTGCGCCCAAGCTGTTAGTTGTTGTTCCTCTTTTAGTTTTCACATATAAATGTTCAACATTAATAAAATCGATTTTATATTTTTCTTGATTGCCAATGAATGGGTTTTCCCCAATTCTATTAATGTGGTCATTAACCCCTAAGATATTGTTATTCATTCTTTGTTCTGAGTATGTTATGTCAAACAAGTATAATGTTTGTTGTGATGTTTTTTTGTTGTGCTTTAAAAATTTGTAAATTTTTTCATAATCTGATAATGCACAGCTTAACACTTCTCCTTTTCCTAAATCGGAAGAGAGCTCTTTATTAATTATGCTAATATTGTCTTTTTCCATAAAGCATGGTCCCTATTCTAACATGTGTTGCGCCTTGTTTTAGAGCATATACATAGTCTCTGCTCATTCCCATTGATAGATTATCACATTGTGGTGCTATCTTTTGTTTTATTTCTTCTGCGGTCAATCGAATTTTTTCGAACATCTTTTCTGTGTTTTGAACATTTTCCAAAAAAGGTAAAATAGTCATTATTCCTTTAATTTTTATATTTTCAAGCTTTTGTATTTCTTCAATTTCTCTCCACAGGTTTGTGTTGCTAAACCCATACTTATTGTTGTCTTGTGCTAAATTTAATTGAAGAAAAACCCCTTTTTGATGATTACTTTTTTTTAATTTTTGGTTTATCTTGTTTGCTATCTTAAACGTATCGATCGTTTGGATTATATCAAATATTTTAAGAGCCTTGTTTATTTTGTTTGATTGTAAATGTCCGATCAAATGTGCTTCAATATTAATATTTTTTAATTTTTCTTTTTTATTAAAAAATTCTTGAACTCTGTTTTCGCCAATACAAACAACATTTTGCTTAACGGCTGATATTATAGCGTGGTGACTAAAGTTTTTGGTTACAGCAATAATTTTTACTTTGTCTGGGTAGGGGCTGTGTTGGCTAATGTTTTCTTTTATTTGATTTAAGTTATCTAATAAAATCTCTTCATTCATATAAAAGTGCTATTCTTGTTCTATGCTCTCTTCATCTGTTGTGTTTTCGTCTTCAGAGTTTTCAGAGTCATTCATTACTTTTGTGACACTTGAAATTTTTGATCCATCATCTAATCTAAGTAGCTTAACTCCTTGGGTGTTTCTTCCAATAACTCTAATGTTCTCAACTTTTTGTCTTATCATTACTCCAGCGTTTGTAATGATCATTAAGTCGTCTTCATCTGTTGTTTCTAATATTGTTACTAACTTTCCTGTTTTTGGTGTTTTTTTCATAGTATAAACACCTTTTCCTCCACGTGACTGCGTTCTATATTCATCTAATAAACTTCTTTTTCCATATCCGTTTTCAGAGGCCACCAACACGGAACCGTCCCTTTTTACAACTAACATACCTATCACTTCATCATCGTTTGATAGCTTTATGCCTCTTACTCCTTTGGTTCGCCTTCCTGTTGGCCTTACCTGCTGCTCTTCAAACCTAATTGATTTTCCGTTTTTTGTAGCCATAATTATATCGTCTTCACCATTTGAAACTTTGGCTTGTATTAATTGGTCTCCTTCTCTTATTTCCATAGCAAAAACTCCACCTTTTCTTGGTTTGCTATATAATGATAGAGAGGTTCTATTAATAGCGCCGTTTTTTGTGGCCATAATTATATATTTTGTGTCATCAAACTCTGAAACTGGCAAAAAGGCCTGTACCTGCTCGCCAGGCTCACAGCCTATTAAATTAATTATTGCTCTTCCTTGAGATGTTCTGGATGCTTGTGGTATTTGGTGAACCTTTAGCCAGTAACATTTTCCTTTGTTTGTAAAAAATAACATTGTGTCATGTGTTGATGCTACAAAGAGGTGTTCTGCAAAATCATCATCTTTTGTGTGTGCTCCCTTTACTCCTCTTCCACCTCTTTTTTGTGTTTTCCATTGCGTTGTTGCTAACCTTTTTATATACCCTTTGTGAGTTATTGTTAAAACCATGTCTTCTTGGGCAATCATGTCTTCAATACTTAAATCACCACTAAAAGGTATTATTTCTGTTCTTCTTTCATCGCCATACCTTTCAAGCATGCCATTTAGTTCTTCTTTTATAATATCGTTTTGTTTTTCAAAGCTTGACAATATTTCGTTTAACTCTTTTATAAGCTCTTGAATTTGGTTGTACTCTTCTACTATTTTGTCTATTTCTAAAGAGGTTAGTTTTTGTAGTCTCATATCTAGAATCGCTTTTGTTTGTTTGTCTGAAAAACTAAACTCTGCAATTAAAGAATTTTTTGCTGTCTCTGGGTCTTTTGATCCCCTTATAATAGAAATAACTTGATCTATGTTTTCTAGCGCTTTTTTAAGTCCTTGTAGGATGTGTGATCTTGCTTCTGCCTCTTTTAGCTCAAATTTTGTTCTATTAATAATTATTTCTCTACGAAAATCTAGGAAGTGCTGTAACATTTCCTTAATATTCATAACTTTAGGTATTCCATTTACTAGTGCTAGCAATATTACACCAAAAGTGTCTTGTAGCTGTGTGTACTTATAAAGGTTATTTAATATAACCTCTCCTATTGCGTCTCTCTTACACTCTATTACTACCCTTATGCCGTCTTTGTCTGACTCGTCTCTTAAATCAGATATGCCTTCAAGTTTTTTTTCTCTCACTAGGTCTGCTATTTTTTCAACAAGGTTTGCTTTGTTAACCTGATAAGGGAGTTCTGTTATAATTATTTTTTCTTTTCCGTTTTCTAATTCTTGTATTGAGGCTTTCCCTCTCATTACAACCCTGCCCCTTCCAGTGTTGTAAGCTGAACTAATTCCATCAGAGCCCATTATATAGCCAAAAGTTGGAAAGTCTGGACCTTTTATATGAGATTCTATTATTTCGTCAACTGTTATATCGGTGTTTTCTAATAAAGCAATTAAACCTGATATTAATTCGTTAATGTTGTGAGGGGGTATTTTTGTAGCCATACCAACAGCTATTCCCTCTGAACCATTCATTAAAAGGTTGGGAACAATTGTTGGAAGCACTGTTGGCTCTTGTAAAGAGTCGTCAAAGTTGTTAGAAAAATCAACAGTTTCTTTATCAATGTCTTGCAGCATTTCAGATGCAATTCTGTCCATTCTTGCTTCTGTATACCTCATAGCAGCTGCGTTGTCTCCATCAATAGAACCAAAGTTTCCTTGGCCATCTATTAAATTATATCTTAATGACCAAGGTTGGGCCATTCTTACTAATGAGTCGTAAACCGATGAATCTCCATGGGGATGATATTTACCTAACACCTCTCCAACAATTCTCGCTGACTTTTTATAAGATCTGTTCCATGTGGCTCCTAGGTCAGATGCTCCATACAACACTCTTCTATGTACAGGTTTTAGACCATCTCTTACATCAGGAAGAGCTCTGCTTACAATAACTGACATAGAGTAGTTTAAATAAGACTCTTCCATTTCATGGATTATGTCTCTGTTTTGAATATTGTCTCTACTATTTATATTTTCTTCTGACATTTATAAATCTAAGTTTGACACGAATTGTGCTCTATTTACAATAAACTCTCTTCTTGGCTCAACTTCGTCTCCCATTAATCTACTAAATACGCTTTCAGTTTCAACAAAATCTTCCATTGTAACCTTCAAAAGTGTTCTAACTTCTGGGTCCATTGTCGTCTCCCATAGCTGTTGGGCTGTCATTTCTCCTAAACCTTTGTACCTAGACAACGATATAGATGTTTTGCTTTCTGCTTTAAGTTTTTCTAAAATAAGATCTCGCTGCTCATCAGTGTAAGCATATTCAATTTTTTTTCCTTTTGATATTTTATATAAAGGTGGTTGGGCAATATATACATACCCCTGTTTAATTAGTTCTGGCATTTTCCTAAACAAAAATGTAAGCAAAAGGGTTCTTATGTGACTTCCGTCTACATCTGCGTCAGTCATTATAACAATTTTATGGTATCTTAATTTTGTTATATCAAAATCTCCAACTGACGTCTCTTCTAGATTGTCAGAGTCTCCTCCAAAGCCTGTTCCTAGTGCTGTTATGATTGTTTGAATTTCATTATTAGACAATAGTTTGTCTATTCTTGCTTTTTCTGCATTAATTACTTTTCCCCTTAGCGGCAATATTGCTTGGAATTTTCTGTTTCTTCCTTGTTTGGCTGTTCCTCCCGCAGAGTCTCCCTCAACAAAATATATTTCGCTTAATGCTGGGTCTTTTTCAGAACAGTCAGCAAGTTTACCTGGCAGGGCAGAAATATCTAAAACGCTTTTTCTCCTAATTAGCTCTCTTGCTTTTTTTGCTGCCTCTCTTGCTTTTGCGGCGTATTCAGCTTTCGTTATTATTTTTTTTGCAACTTCTGGGTTTTGCTCAAAAAAACTGGTTAGGCCATCAGAAATAAATGAGTCACAAACCCCTTTAATTTCACCGTTTCCAAGTTTTGTTTTGGTTTGTCCTTCAAATTGTGGCTCTGGAACCTTAATTGAAAGAACACAGGTCAGCCCCTCTCTTACATCTTCTCCACCAAAAGAAATTGTTTTTCCTTTTACTGGTTTAATTATGTTGTTTTTTGTAGCATATTTATTTAATGACCTTGTAAGTGCTGTTTTAAATCCTGCAAGGTGTGTTCCCCCCTCAATAGTATTAATGTTGTTTACAAATGTTAATATTGTTTCGTTGTAGGTTTCATTATAACAAAGAGACACCTCTATTGGGATGCTATCTTTTTCTCCCTTGAGGTGAATTGGTGGGGAAAACAGGTGTGTGTGGCTTTTGTCTAAAAAATCTACAAACTCTAATAGGCCTCCATCTGATAAAAATGTTTCTTTTTCTTCTTTGTTTATAAAGTTTATTGTAATTCCACTATTTAAAAAAGAAAGTTCTCGCAGCCTGTTTTTTATTGTTTCCGCATTATATGTTTGTCCAACAAACACGCTATAATCTGGTCTAAATGTTATTTTGGTTCCATTTTTTTTGGTGGACCCTTTTTCTATAACTTTTGTTTGGGCTTCTCCGATTTTGTATTTTTGATTGTAATGTTTTTGACCTCTATAAACATCTGCTTCACACCATTCTGATAGAGCGTTTACCACTGAAACTCCTACACCATGTAAACCTCCAGACACTTTGTAGGTGTCTTTGTCAAACTTTCCTCCTGCATGAAGAACTGTCATAACTAGTTCTAGACCTGACTTTCCTTCTTCTGGATGAATGTCAACCGGTATACCTCTTCCGTTATCTTCAACAGAAATAATTCCGTCATCAAGTAGAGATACTGTTATTTCTGTGCAGTGCCCGGCCATTGCCTCATCAATTGAGTTGTCTACAACTTCCCAAACGAGGTGGTGCAGCCCCTTTTTCCCAACATCTCCTATATACATTGCTGGACGCTTTCTTACCGCCTCTAGGCCTTTTAATACCGAAATGCTTTCCGCTTTATAGTTTTGTTTTTCGCTCATTTTATGGTAACCCTATCAACATATTTGAGTTTTTTTTTATTAAATTTAATTCTGTTTTTGCTTCAATATATTTTGCCTCTATAACAACCTTATCATTATTTAAATACATTTTTGTTATTTGGTTTTTATAAAATTTTTCTCCAAGCATTTTCATTATATCTTTTTTTGTTTTTTCAAGTTTATCAATCTTTTGATCTTTAAGAATATCTTTTAATATTTTGTTTAATTTAATAGCCATTCTAAATTCTTATTGGCATCAATAGCGTTGTTGTTTGAGAGCCTGTTTCTTTTTCTTGTTGAACCAACATTGCGCTCAGTGGAGAGTTTGTTAAAAGTTTTATCTTTTCTGTTTTTTGGTGTCTTAAAATCTCCAAAAGAAGGTTTCCGTTAAAACCAATTGTGCAATCGTTTCCTGAATGTGAACAATGTACCTCATCTATAGCAGAGCCTCCTGTTTCGTGATCTTCAGCTGTAACTATTATTTTGTTTTCTGTTAGCTTTAGAACCACCTGTTTTGTTGATTTGTTTGACATTAGAGATACCCTTTTTACTGTGTCTTGCAAATCTTGTTTGTTCACTGTTGTTTCTTGAGGGTTTTCTTGCGGTATAACGTTTTCATAGTCGGGAAATTTTTCTCTTATAAGTCTTGTTGAAAGTTTTTGGTTGTTAGATTTTATTAGCACATAATCTTCGTGTATTTCAAGGTTTGCTTTTTTGGTGTTGATTGTTCCTGTAGATATTGTGTTAAGAAATTTTTGAGGTATTAAAATTTTGCAATTCTCATTGTTTTTTTGGTTATTTACAAACTTTACTAATCTGTGGCCATCTGTTGCTACAGCTGTAATTGTATTTTTTTTTATTTCAAACAACACTCCGTTTAGCATTGGTTTTAGCTCATCTTTTGAGCACGCATATATTGTGTTTTTAATGGTAGCAAACAAAAAGTTGCTATCTATTTCTAATTTTTTTTCTCCTAACATTCTTTCTTCTGGGTATTCTTCTGTTTTTTGACACATAATTAAATATTTGCCCGTTTTCGTTTTTATTCTCATCCTGTTAGTTTCGTTGACATTGATTGATACAAACTCTTCTGAAATTGAGTTTACGACCTCAAAAAGTTTATTTAAAGGGCAACAAACCTCTCCTTCTTGGAGGTTTTGTGATTCAAGTTTAACTTCTAAATCAACCTCTAAATCTGTAGCTCTCAAAACAACCCCTTCGTTAGCTGTTGTTCTAATCAATACAGTAGACAAGATAGGCAAAGTTGTTCTGTTGGGAGTAATTTTTATTAGAGTAGATAAAGCTTCTATTAGTTCTATTTTGTTAAGGCAAAAATCCATGCTCTAATTTAACAATTTATTCTAAAATTAATAACAATTAAATAAATATAAATTAATTAAATAATAAGTTAATAATTATAATAAGATATGTTAATTGTTAATAATGTTTTTTCTTTAACATATAAGTTATGGTTTTATGTTTATATAATTAAACTTTGTTAAACAAACACTTTATATTGATAACACTTTAATTGATTGTTAGTAGTATTTTTGGATATAAATTTTTTCAGAATGTTTGTTGATAAGGCCTAAAATCTTTTCTTCTATCAACATTGATCGTGAAAGATTATAAATATTTTGATAGCTGTTTTCTAAAGTTTGATTGGTTGCTTCAGACACAGAAAAAACATGACCACAAAACAAGCTTGACTCATTAACAATAGGGTCAAAAAAACCAACTTCAGAAGAAGATAAAAAAGATAAAAAAGGAGGAACTGAGCTTACAGGAACATCCCTAAAAACACCTTGAAAACTTTTACCTTTATTCTGAAAATGAGAAGCAATAGAATCAAACTTGTTAACATTGTTATAAACATTATTCTTTTCTAAAAAAAGAATTAAAGAATCGGCAGCTAAAGCAAAGTCGTTATCTTCAAAATGTACCTTTTTAAGTATATGAGAGGTGTTTATTTTTTCTCCAACCCTATCATTAATATGAACTATGTGACAACCAAAAGGAGAAAAGAAAGGAGAAGAGGTTTCGCCAACCTTTAAACCGTAAGCCACAGTCTCATATTCAGGAACCAACGTGCCTCGCGAAGTAAACCCTAACAAACCTCCGCTAGAAGCAGAACCAGCATCATCAGAATATTTTTTTGCGAAAAACTCAAAAGTTCCTTCACCTTTTGAAATAGAGTCCTTTAGGTTTTCAAGAAGAAAAACAACGTCATCACGTTTTTGCTTGTTAACATAAACAGGCCACTCAAAAATAGAAAAACTAATCCTTTTTTCAAGCATAGGCAACGAGTCTTTATACTCTTTATAAAAATTTTCTACATCTGTAAATGTAGGAGAAACTTTTTGAACAACTGAAGAAGTATATTGCTCTATTAACATAGATTTTTTTATTTCTATTCTAAGCTTTGATCTAATCAAACTAAGCGACTCGCCTAACATTTTTTCTAAAGAAGAAACAGAGCCAGCTAACTCAACGCGCCTTTTAATTTCGTAATTTAAGTTTTCTTCAACAACTTCATCTAATATAACTAAGTTAGTGTCCCTAAGAGCCATATCATACAAAACTAAATTGTTAATCATCTGATCAACAACATCTTCATATAATACCTCAAATTTATCAGGATTTTTAAAAGGGTCAATTTTATTTTGTGAAGCTAGCATATAAGACTGCTGTAAAGCTTCACTTTTTAGAATAACCTCTTTTTCAACAACAGCTAAAACACCATCAACGTTGGTCGCCCCAAAAAATATAGAAAAAAACAAAAAACTAAAAATCATTTAACCACCTCTCATTGGTTTCAGAAACATCTCCATCTAAAGATAAATAAAAAGCGTTTTTAACAGCATCTTGTTTTTCTTTTAACAAAATTGATTCAACAGAGCTGTATGCATTTTTTAAACCAAAAGGCTTACCACTGCTTTTGTTTGTAAACTTATCACCCTCATTATCAAAATAGTATTTTTCTATTTCATCCTTATTGGGGACCTCTACAGAATTAACCAAAAATCTTACAAACTCTTTTTGTAACAACTCATTCTTTATGTTGTTAAACTGACCAACAAAAGAATAAGTTTCATTTATTTTTTTCTCTAAAGCTAACCCTTTAACTATATCTCTTAACAACAACAAACGAAGCTCAGCTATAAAGGATTCAGCATCGTCAAAAAAAGCGCTTTTATAAAAAGGGCTTAAAAATTTTTGACCTATCCACGCCCCACCATAAAAGTCCTTATTATATTCAAAAAACACACCAGGATAAGAGTTTAATATTCCAACAAAATCAACAGAGGACCGACTTTTATTTTTCGATGAAAGGGTGGCCACTTTAACAGAATCAATAAACCCAGCAATAACAAGATTGTTAAAATGAACACCATTTTGATTTAATAAAAGAGAGTCGTGAGAAGAAGCCAGGTCCTTAAGAGGCTCTTCAATATAACCCGTGGCAAATTTAAAAGCAAAATCGTTATACTCCTCCTTTTTCATATCTTTATATTTAGAAGACCTTAAAGAGTCAACAACAATAACATGAAAACCAAAATCAGTAGAAACCACACCAACACAACCCAAACATGTCTCAAAAATATGATTTTGAAAAGCAGGGATTGTTTGACCAACGGTTATCCAACCCAGAGTACCTAGGTTTTGGTTTACAGAAGGGTCTACCGAATGATTTTTGGCCAAAGAAGAAAAACTTTCACCCATAGAGAGAGAATCAACCAATGAGGAAGCCAAAATAGAATCTTCCACCAAAACATGTTTCACGTGAACCTCTTTTTTTAGGTTTTTTTTACAAAAAGAAAGAGCCTCCTTTGGAACAACAGACATTAAAAAAGAGCGCATATAATACTCGTTTACCAACAAACGTGTAAACCTTTCATCTAACTTTTGTTCAAACTCAGGGTTCAAATCTAAACCAATTGTTTGAGCCTCATAAACGCTTGCAACCACCTTTTTAAAATCATAAAACAAAGAGGACCTTTTATCAT
>MDSW01015295.1_pt1 | contig 14303 bp, 14 predicted proteins | sample 811171 | NCBI WGS metagenome assembly MDSW01 (sample SAMN05326641, study PRJNA326480) | marine metagenome | isolation source: seawater | place: Atlantic Ocean: North West | collected 2012 | reverse complement strand
TAAGGAGAGATGTGAGAGCGGTTTAATCAGCACGCTTGGAAAGCGTGTGTAGTAGCAATACTACCGAGGGTTCGAATCCCTCTCTCTCCGCCATAAATTTTATACTTTTTAAAAGTTGTTAATCAATCTTTGATTATATTCTAAACGATTTATTTTGAACTTTCATCCGATATAGGACTACCTGTGAAAGCATCTCTAGTATAGACGGTAGCAGCCTTCATGTCTCTTCCAACACCCTTAACAGAACCAACAATAGTATTACAACTAAATAAAAATAAGCATGAAAATAAAATTATTAGTTTATACATCAGACCCCGGGAACTACACTTTTAATATCTTCAACTAACCCTTTTGCTGTTCCAGCAATAGTATTACAGCCATAATTAAAGCTTAAAAAAAAGAACATAAAAATAATTACTAGTTTTCTTTTCATAATTACTTATTACATTCTTAAATTCGTTTTTGTCCAATAGTTTAAAATTTAGACCGATATATCGTATTAAGACTAATTAAGTCTCATATTCTTTTATTTGCTAATTTATTCTATATTTTTTGACACCAAAATTGATACATACCTGCAAAAATCCTAGGATTTTCAACTTCAAAAGTATTCCATATATCTAAATTGTATAGATCATTTTTATTTCTATAAATATCTTCAAACTGATCTATTATTTCTCTATTCACGAAACCACAAAATTTTAAATTTAATTTATTTATATAAGTTTCTATTTCCGGAATGGAAAATCTATGCTCTTGAACATGGAATATCAAATCCCTTAAAGTACTTAATGAATAAAAGTCAGGACTTTCTTTAACTAATTTGTAATCGGCACTACGTGATTTTAAAATTTCTTGTCTAATTAACTTTAGATTTTGATTATTAATTTTATATTTAATATTTTTATTTTTATTACGAATTCTTTCTATATGTTTTCTAGCAATTTTACTATAAACACCAATCATAATCAAACCATTAGGTTTCAAAACATTATATAAATTTTCCAATCCTTTATAGGGATCATCCATGTGGTGAAGAACTCCAACAGTTTCAATTATCTCAAAATTTTTTTCTAGACTTTTTATATCAAGAATATCCATTTTAATAAAATTTATATTGTCAATTTTTAATTCATTTGCTTTTCTTTTTGCATAGCCCAAACTTTTAGAGCTCAAGTCTATAGCTGTTATAAATGAATTTTTATATTTAGTTGCTGTTGTAATAGCATGTTGACCAGTTCCACACCCAGCAACTAAAACATTTATTTTATCCCAAGTTTTAATTGCGTCATTATTAAATTTTAATTTTAGATCTTTAAAATAATTAAACACATTTTTTTGATTGTTATTTAAAGAAATTTTAGTCCAACGTGGGTATGGATTATTTTCATATTGATCTTTGACCTTTATAGATATCGTATCTTTTATATCTTTATTTATTAAATTATTACTTAATGAAAGTTCAATATTTGGTTCTTTAATTTGTTGATTTATTATTTCAGATATACATTCAAAATTATAAAATTGATTTGTCCAATGGTATAGATTTAGAGGTTTATATGATGCTAAACAGGCAATTTCTAAGCATTTATTATAATTTTCATCTTTAAAATTATTTAATATTCTATTTTCAAGTTTTTTTAACATATCTTCTTCTTCTATTTCAACCGGATATAAATATTCATTGATAAAGCATTGTTTAGCTAAAGATTGCATAACTTCAAATGCATTTTTCTGATTTTGGATTGAGTAAATATTTTTTAATATTTGCCTTCTTAAATGTATTAAAAAATTCTCGATCTTTTGATCTGTAATTGGAGTAATGTCAAGTAATGAAAATAAAATTTTAAATTTCAAAATTTTATCAATAATTTTCTCAAGTGATTCTTTCTTTTCTAAATTTTCAAAATTTTCAATAAGTAATTTAAATTCTGAGTTCAAATAAAGATAATGTATAAGAGTATTAATAATATCAACAGGTCTTAAAATACGATCTTCTTTCAATAAATTAATTATATATTTATCAATTTTTGTAGATTGATTCTTAAAATAAAAATTTTGCAGACAAATACCAAAATTTTGCAAAGCAATAATGTAACTTGAATTTATTTCTAGGCACTGTAAATATTTTTCTACTGCTTTTTCCTTTTGTTTATCATTTCTATATATATTTCCTAAATTATTATAAGCTTCAAATTTATTTGGATTTAACTTAATACATTCATTGTAATTACTTATTGAGTCTTTAATTTTATCTAATCTTTTGTATATTATTCCTAAATTATAATAAGCATCAGAAAAATTTTTGTTTATTATTATAATTTTATTAAAACATTCAATTGCTTCTTCATAATTATTTAATTCATTATAAGTCGCTCCCAATAGGTTTAATAAAAAAATAGATTTTGGGTATTTTAATTGTAAATTTAATATTTTTTTTATTACACCAGAATATTGCTGTTTATTAAAATCGTTTAATAGTTCTCCAACTAACTCTTTATTTGGTTCATTAATCATTTATAAAAATTATAATACAGATTTAATTAAATTTTTTGTGTAATTTGATTTGGGGTTATTAAAAATTTCATCACTAGTATTTTCTTCTACTACAATTCCTTTTTTTAAAACAATTATCTTATCTGCAACAGATCTTATTACTTTCATATCATGACTAATGAAAATATAACTTAAAAATAGTTTACTTTGTAATTGATTTAACAATTTAATAATTTGATTTTGAACAGTTATATCTAAAGCAGAAGTAGGCTCATCTAAAATCAAAATTTTAGGCTCTAAAATCAAAGCTCTTGCAATTGCAATTCTTTGTCTTTGTCCACCTGAAAATTCATGAGGATATTTTTCTATTGTTTCATAGTAATTTAAACCAACCTCTTTCAAGATTTTTTTTATTTTTGTAATCTTTTCATCATTTTTCATGTTTGGAAAATGTATATTTAAACCCTCACATATTATTTCTTCTACATTCATACGAGGACTTAAAGACGAGTATGGATCTTGGAAAACTATTTGTATTTCTTTTCTCATACTTAAAATCTCTTTATAATTAAATAAATTTATATTTTTATTATATATCAATATTTTTCCTTCAGATTTTATTAGTTTTAAGATTGCTAAAATCAAAGATGTTTTTCCTGATCCTGACTCCCCAACAATACCAATAGTCTCTCCCTCTTTTAGAATAAAACTTAAATCATTAATTGCTTTTACATGATCGACTGTTTTTTTTAGTATACCTTTCTTTATAGGGTACCATACTTTAAGACTTTCAATTTTTAAAATTTCAGATTGTTGAGAATTTATATTTGTTTTTTTATTATTTTCTGATTTTAACAAATCTTTTGTATATTCATTTTTAGGATCTCTAAAAATATTAATATTAGATCCATTTTCTATAACTTTTCCATCTTTCATTACATAAACATAATCTGATATTTTCCTTACTACTGATAAATCGTGACTAATAAATAGCATAGTCATGCCAAGTTTTTTTTGAAGCCTAGATAGCAAATCTAGTATTTGCATTTGAATAGATACATCTAGAGCTGTAGTTGGCTCATCTGCTATTAATAATTCTGGATTATTTGCAATACTCATCGCAATCATTGCTCTTTGCCTTTGACCACCTGATAATTCATAAGGGTATACGTTTGGTCTATTAGCAATATCTTGAAGACCTACCTCATTTAATAGCTCAATAGTTTTATTTTTTACATCTAAATATTTTACTTTGTTATGGGTAATTATAATTTCTTCTATTTGTTTATTTATTGTGTGTAGTGGATTTAAACTTGTCATTGGTTCTTGAAAAATAGTTGCTATTTCATTGCCTCTAATTTTTTGAATTTCATTATCTAGATTATTTAAAATATTTTTATTTTTAAAAAAAATTTCACCTGATTTCACTTCTGCATTATTAGGAAGAAGTTTTAAAATACTTAAAGCTGATAATGTTTTTCCCGAGCCAGACTCACCGACTATTGCTGTGGTTTTACCTTTAATAATGTCTATATTGATTTTTTTAACAACTTCGTTGTTATTAAAAGCTATTGTAAGATTATTTATTGAGGCTATTTTTATCATTTTATTTAAATGTTTTCCTTGGGTCTAGAGAGTCTCGAATAGCTTCTCCAACAAAAACAAGTAAACCAAGCATTAATCCCAATGTTAAAAAACTTGTTATTCCTAGCCATGGAGCCTGTAAATTATTTCTTCCCTGATTAACCATTTCTCCTAGAGATGCAGATCCAGGCGGTAATCCAAAACCCAAAAAATCTAAACCAGATAGCGCAGTGACCGATGCACTTAAGCTAAAAGGAAGAAATGTAATTGTTGCTATTGTTGCATTTGGCAACATGTGTCTAAAAATAATTGTAGAATTAGAAACCCCAAGAGCTTTAGCAGCCCTTATATAATCAAAATTTCTTGCCCTTAAAAACTCAGCCCTAACAACTCCTACATAACCCATCCAGCTAAAAAGTAATAAAATTATAAGAAGCCACCAAAAATTTGGTTTGATAACGCTGGCCAATATTATTAAGACATAAAGAGTTGGTATTGCAGACCATACCTCCATAAATCTTTGAAAAAATAAATCTGTTTTTCCACCGAAATATCCTTGAATTGCACCTGCGGTAACTCCAATTATCATTGAAAAAAAAGTCAGAGTAAAGCCAAATAATACTGAAATTCTGAAACCATATATTAATCTTGATAAAACATCTCTTGCTTGATCATCTGTTCCTAGCCAGTTTTTTTTTGATGGTGGAGAGGGTGCGGGTGACTCAAGATTTCTAATGATTGTATTATAAGTATATGGTATCACTGGCATAATCATCCAACCGTTTTTATTTATCAAATTAATTACATAAGGATCCTTATAATCAGCTTCTGTTTCAAAATCTCCTCCAAAAGTGGTTTCTGAGTATTGAGCAAATACTGGAAAATAATATTCTGAGTTATATTTGATTAACAGGGGTTTTTCATTAGCTATAAAATTTGCAAACAAAGAAATTAGAAATAAAAAACTAAAAACCCAAAAAGAATAATAACCTCTTTTATTTTTTTTAAAATTATACAATCTTCTTTTATTAAGTTTTGAAATATTCATCATTTATCTAGACTCAAAATCAATTCTCGGGTCTATGATTGAATACATAAAATCACCAATAATCCCCATAATTAATCCTAGCAATGAAAAGAAATACAATGTTGCAAAAATAATTGGATAGTCACGAGTGAGAGCAGCTTCATAACCTAATAAACCTAAACCATCTAGAGAAAATATTACTTCAATAAATAGAGAACTTGAAAAAAGAATACCAATAAATGCTGACGGAAATCCAGCAATTACAATCAACATTGCATTCCTAAAAATATGACCATATAAAATTTTTTTCTCAGTTAAACCTTTTGATCTAGCAGTTATTACATATTGTTGGTTAACTTGATCTAAAAAAGAATTTTTTGTTAAAAATGTTAAGCCTGCAAATCCACTCACAAGCATTGCAGTTAGGGGTAGAGCTAAATGCCAAAAGTAATCAATAACTTTTTCTATTAATGTTAATTCATCAAAATTTTCTGAAAAAAGTCCTCTTAGTGGAAAAATATCATAAAATCGTCCACCTGCAAAAAATACTATTAAAATAACAGCAAATAAAAAATTTGGTATAGCATAACCTATTGTTACAATAGAACTTGATATAATATCAAATCTTGAACCATCTTTAATTGCTTTTCTAATACCTAGAGGTATTGAAATTAAATATACAAGAAGTGTTGTCCATAAGCCTAAAGAAATTGAAACTGGCATTTTATCCAAAACTAATGATGTAACTTTTTGATCTCTAAAAAAACTTTCTCCAAAATTAAAGGTTAGGTAATCTTTCATCATTTTAAAAAAACGCTGATGAGCAGGCTTATCCATTCCATACATTATTTCAATTTCTTTTATGATATCTGGATCTAACCCTTGAGCACCTCTATATTTGTTTTCATTCAAGTTGCTATTATCTAAATTAAATTCTGAAATTTCACCTTCATTGCCCCCTGAAAATCTTGCTGTCGACTCTACAGCTGTACCTGTCATTTGAGCAATCATCTGCTCGACTGGACCTCCAGGGACTATCTGTACAATTGCAAAATTAATAAGCATTATTCCAAAAAGAGTTGGAATAATTAGAAGAATTCTTTTTATTAAATAAGTTCCCATTATAAGGGTATTTTACACCATTAATATAAAGTTTACTAATTAGTTTGAAGTTCTATTAGATTGAATTTGATCGAATTTTTTTTGATTAATCCACCAAGTTTCAAAACCTAGAGAATATTTGGGTTTAACAGCTGGTTGATTAAAAAAATTCCAGTAAAGAACGCGATAAGATGATATGTGCCATTGAGGAATAACATAATAGTTCCATAATAAAACCCTATCCAAAGCCTTAGTTATTGTTATTAACTGATTTCTATCACTTGCGTTAATTAAGCTTTCAATTAATCCATCTACTGCATAATTTTTTATACCTATAATATTTCTTGATCCATTTGTATCTGCAGCATCTGATCCCCAAAAACTTCTTTGTTCGTTTCCAGGTGATAAAGATTGAGAAAATGTTTGAACAACCATATCAAAGTCAAAAGTTTCAATTCTTTTTTGATACTGAGCACTATCAATTGTTCTAACCTCTACTGAAATACCTAATTTTTCAAGATTATCTTTGAATGGAAAAACTATTCTCTCGAAAGCAGGAGATCGCAGTAGAATTTCAAAGGAAAATAATTCTTTACTATTTAAGTTTATCAGTTTGCCATTAACAAGATCCCATCCTGCATCTTTTAAAAGTTTAGATGCCTCTTGTAACTGTGCACGCATATATCCAGTACCATCAGTTTTAGGATTTTTAAATTCTTCTGAAAATATTTCTTTAGGCAATACATCATAGTATGGATTTAAATAATTTAACTCCTCTTTTGAAGGAAGGCCACTTGATGCAAGTTCTGAATTTTCAAAAAAACTATCTGTTCTTATATAAGCATCATAAAATAAGTTCTTATTTGACCATTCAAAATCGAAAGCAAAAGATAGTGCTTTTCTAACTCTTCTATCTTTGAAAATATCTTTACGAATATTAAATGCAAATCCTTGCATTCCTTGTGGGTTTTCATGTTGTATCAGTTCTTTTATTATTAAATTATTATTAACAGAGTCAATTTTATATGAGGTAGCCCACTCTTTTGATGAATTTTCATTAAAAAAATCAATTTCACCAGATTTAAATGCTTCTCTTTCTATTCCTCTGTCTTTGTAATAATCATATCTTATTGTTCCAAAATTATCTTTTCCGACCTTTATCGAAGTTTTATTTTTAAAACCCCAATATTCTTTGTTTAATTCATATGTAATAGACCTTCCACTATCAAAAGATTTTATTTTATATGGTCCACTTCCAATTGGAATATCTAATGATGTTTCTTCAAAATTTCTATTTTCCCAATAATGTTTTGGTAAAACTGGCAGCTGACCAACAATTAAAGCTAATTCTTTGTTCGTATTTGTTTTAAAATTAAATCTAACTTTTTTTTCGTTTTCTTTTAAAACTTCACTTACATCACCATAATAATATTTATAAAAAGGATGACCTTTTTCCATAAGAGTATTAAAAGTCCACACCACATCATCTGCTGTTATTTTTTTTCCATCATGCCATTCAGCTTCTTCTCTTATAACGAATGCTACCCATGACCTATCATCTGGCCATTCAATTATTTCTGCTATTAATCCATATTCTGTGAACGCTTCATCACTTGAACCTTTTGTTAGAGATTCATACAAACCTCCAATGCCAGCAGCAGATGTTCCTTTGAGAATAAATGGATTAAAAGAGTCATAAGTTCCAATAGCACTTCTTACAACTAATCCACCTTTATTTGCATCTAAATCTATATAATCGACTCCAAGAAAATCTTCGTCATATTTTGGTTTTCCATGCATTGCTATAGCATGAGAAATATTAGTGTTTGAATATAAATTTGTTGAAGAAATTAGAATTAATGAAACAGCTAAAAATTTAATCATAATAATATTAAATATAATTATATTTAAAAAAAAAGTAATTTTTTAACTATTTATTACTTTTATTATTTCATCATGTAAAATATTTGAACTTGAAGCTATTAGGCTTCCATCTGATTTAAGATTTATTGGTTTTCCATATTTATCTGATATTTTTCCACCTGCTCCTTCAACAACATTTACTAGAGCCATGTAATCGTGTGCTTTTAGTGTGTCTTCTATAACAATATCTATAAGACCACTTGATAACATTCCGTACATGTAACAATCTCCACCTAATCTAAAATATTTTGATTTTTCCTTTAAAGTCTCAAATCCTTTTTTAAAAAATGGTTCATAAAAATACACACCAGATGTAAACAAATATGCATCTTCAATTTTTTTAACTCCAGAAGTTATCACTTCTTTTCCATTGCACGTGGTTACTGTATTCTTTACCCCAATCCATCTTTCATTATGGGCTGGACAATTGATTATACCAATAATAGGATTATTATTATGAAGAAGAGCAATTAAATTGCCAAAATCTTTGTGACCTGCAATATAGCTACGTGTTCCGTCAATTGGATCAATAACCCATATAAATTCTGAATTTAAATTTTCATTTTCATATTCTTCACCTAAAATGCCATGATTTGGATAACTTTTTCTTATTTGATCTCTAATAATTTTTTCAGTTTGTTTATCTGCAATTGTAACAGGACTTTCATCCTCTTTATTTTCAACATTCAATTTTTTTCTAAAATATTGCATAGATGAATTCGTAGCCAAATCAGCTAATAAGTTTGCAAAATTTACAAACTCCTTATTCATTTTTAATTGATAACATTTATAGCTATGGCAAAGGTATTGGATTATCTGATTGTGCTCTTAAAAAGTAAACCATATCAGCACGGTCTTTAACTTTTTTAAGACCAGCAAAATTCATTTTAGTTCCTTTAATATATTTTTTAGGTTTATATAAAAATTCTGCTAATTCTTCATAGCCCCACTCACCACCATATTCTGCAAGTGCATTTGAATAAGCAAAACCATCTACATTTGCTTTTGGTCTATTGATTAAATTCCATAATTGAGGTCCTACTTTATTTTCACCACCTTTTTCATAATTATGGCAAGTTGCACATTTCTTGAATAATTTTTCACCATTTTCAATAGATGCATTTGCTAAAAGAGCAGATATAGGCTCAATTACCTCTTCTTTTTTAGCAGAATTACCATCAGATAATGGTATTTCATCAACATCAATTTTGTATGCTGTTTCTTTTTCGTCATGATGCTCAATATTGATAACTAAATCACCAAAATGACCTATTAGAGTAAAAACTAATACTGCAAATATAATGGATGCTATTATTTTATTAACTTCGAGACCTGACATGTATAATCATATATACAGATTTTTTTAAAGAATTTATACATTTGTAATGAATAGCAAAAATAAAACTCATAGCCTTATTGTCGCATAAATAATGAAATCCATCATTATTATACCTTCAAGAATGGCTTCTACTCGTTTTCCTGGAAAGCCAATGGTTAATATAGATGGTACGCCAATGATTCAAAGAGTATGGCAAAAAGCTATTGACTCGAATATTGGCGAAGTGATCGTTGCTTGTTCAGAAAAAAAGGTTTTTAATTTAATCAAAAGTTTAGGAGGAACAGCTGTTCTTACAGATCCAAAATTACCTTCCGGCACTGATAGAATATATTCTGCTATGCTCAAAGTTGAAAATCAAATAGATTTTGATTGTGTAATTAATTTACAAGGAGATATGCCTCTTATATTACCTGAACAAATTAAAAAAGTTATTGAGCCAATTAAAAAAAACTATTCAATCGGTACTATTGCTACAACACTTAAAAAAGATGAAACTCAAAATCCAAATGTCACTAAAATAGTTGTTGATTGGGGGCATGATAAAATTGGAAAAGCAAAAGAGTTCTATAGATTAAAAGAAAATACTACAAACAAAACTTATCATCATGTTGGTATATATAGTTACACTAAAGCATCTTTATTAAAATTTGTTACATTACCAAAGTCTAAAAATGAATTTTTATTAAAACTTGAACAATTCAGAGTAATGGATGCAGGTATTGATATTGGAGTAATTTTTGAAAAAGATATTCCACCTAGCATAGATACAAAAGAAGATTTAATTAATGCTGAAAATATTATAAGAGAAAGTTATGAAAAAAATTAATACCTTTTCTTTTCAAGGCGTAAATGGAGCATACAGTGAACAAGCTGGTAAACAATTGTACTCTGATGCCAACAGTATTTCTTGCTCTACTTTTGAGGAAATGTTTGAAAAAGTTAGAATTGGTGAAGCTGATGCAGCTATGGTACCGATAGAAAATTCTTTAGCAGGAAGAGTAGCTGACACTCAAAGACTTATACCTGAGTCTAATTTAAAAATTACAGCGGAATTTTTTTTAGAAATTAATCATAATTTAATGGGAGTTAGAGGGACCAATATTTCTAAAATTAAAAGAATTCACAGTCATGAACAAGGTATTGCTCAATGTAGAAATAAAATAATTAAACTTAATAAGCAAATGATTATTGAGGCAGATACAGCTGGTTCTGCAAAAATGATATCTGAATTAAACAATATAGAAGATGCAGCAATTGCTTCAGAATTAGCAGCTAAAATTTATAATTTAGACATAATAGAAAAAAACTTCCAAGACTCAATCAACAATGTGACGAGATTTTTAATTATGCAAAAAGAATTAATTGACTTAGATGTTAACTCAAATAAAATTTTAACAACTTTAGTTTTTAGTGTTAGGAGTATACCTGCGGCACTTTACAAATGTTTAGGAGGATTTGCTAGTAATGGTGTCAATATTACAAAGTTAGAGAGTTATGTTCATCCACAGGGTTTTGATGTAGCTCAATTTTATATAGATTTTGAAGGTCATCCTGATAGTTCATCAGTTAAGCTAGCTCTTGAAGAAATGAAGTTTTTTTGTAAACACATAAAAATCCTTGGTGTTTATGAAAAATCAGATTTCAGAAAAAAATAGTTTATTAATAAAAAGTCTAGTTAATTTTTATACATTAATGTTATATTGTTAGAGGAAGGTTTGAGGGCAAATGAGTTGCTAATCCAGTCAGGTCTGAAAAGAAGCAGCTGTAACAATATTATTTGGGTCTTAAAACCTTCCATTGATTTATGGAAAAGATAAGTGAATATAAAGTTTTAGCAAGAAAGTATAGACCAAAAAGATTTAAAGATTTAGTAGGTCAAAATATACTTGTTCAAATTCTATCTAATGCAATAACAAATGATAGATTAGCTCATGCCTATGTTCTTACAGGCGTTAGAGGAGTTGGAAAAACTACAACAGCAAGATTAATTGCTATGAGCATTAACTGTAATAATAGATTAAAAAATAGTGCAGAACCATGTGGAGATTGTGAGTCCTGTAATTCTACAGGATTAGATAATAACCTAGATGTAATAGAAATGGATGCAGCATCTAACACAGGAGTTGATGATGTAAGAGAAATAATAGACAATGTAAAATACAAACCCTTAATTGGAAAATATAAAATTTTTATAATTGATGAAGTTCACATGCTTTCTAGAAGTGCATTTAATGCACTGTTAAAAACATTAGAAGAACCTCCAGAGCATGTAAAATTTATTTTTGCAACAACTGAAGTAAAAAAAATTCCAATTACAGTTTTATCAAGATGTCAAAGATTTGATTTACTAAGAATTGAAAACCAAGCATTGACCGATCACTTAAAAAACATAGCCAATATTGAAAAAATTCAAATTGATTTAGAGGCAATTTCTTTAATTGTAAGAGCTGCTGATGGTTCAATCAGAGATGGTTTAAGTTTATTAGATCAGGCAATTTCAAATACAAATAAAAAAATAGACACAAAAGTTATTACTCAAATGTTGGGTTTAGCCGAAAGAGAAAAAATATTTGATTTGCTGGAAAAAATTTTAGAGGGAAATTCATCAGAAGCTTTAAGTCTTTATAGAAAATTGTATGATCTAGGAGCTGATGTAGTAATGATATTTGATGAACTGATAAATGTTGTTCATTTTATAACTCAAATTAAAATAGCACCAAAATTAAAAGATGATATTTTTATTCCTGAAATTGAAAGAGTTAGAGGAAATAATCTCTCATCCAGATTAACTTTAAATAATTTAAATATTATATGGCAAATATTATTCAAAGGTTTTCAAGAGCTTCAAACTGGATTTCACCTTTTTCAGCATGGAGAGATGTTAATATTAAGAATAATCTTTTTATTTGATGGATCAAGCCCAGATGAAATGTTAAAAAAATTTTCTACACAAAAGAACATCGATTCATCTATTGATAAAAATATAATTAATTCCACTGAAAAAAATGATGAAAAGAAAGTTTTAAATTTTACAAAAGAGTTAACTCAAGAAGATAATCAATCATCTAAAAAAACACTAATTAAAATTCAAGATTTTAGACAATTTGTTGATCTATTTTTTAAAAATAGAGAAGGTATGTTACATACAAAACTTTACAATGATGCAAAATTAATATCATTTAAAGAGGGAGATGTTACACTTAATACTGAAATTATTTCTGATAAATCTTTTAACAGAACAATTGCTAAACTAATATCTACTTGGACAGGAAGAATATGGCAAGTTCATTCGTCAACTAGCAATCTTGGAAAAAGTCTTTATGAAGAGGATATAATTAATCAGCAAAAAGAAATTGAATTAATGAAAAATAATATACAAATAAAAAAATTACTAAAAGTATTTCCAAACAGTAAAATACACTCAATAACAGAATTAACTGATGTAAACTCAAATGAACAAATAATAGAGCCAAATATTGTAAAGGAGAAATAATGGTAAATTTTGGAAACATGATGAAACAAGCTCAGCAATTGCAAAAAAAAATGGCTGAAGCTCAAGAAAAATTAAATGAAATTGAAGTAGTAGGTACATCTGGTGGCGGACTGGTTAAAGTTACTTCAACAGCAAAAGGAGCATTTAAAAAAATTTTTATTGATGAAAGTTTATTGAAGGTAGATGAAAAAGAAATTTTAGAAGATTTGATTGTAGCTGCTATTAATGATGCTAAGCAAAAAGGTGAAACGGTTGCTCAAGAAGAAATGAAATCTCTGACAGGGGGTTTACCTTTACCTCCTGGAATGAAACTACCTTTTTAATTTATGGAGCAATCACCTATTGATAGACTTATAAACGACATATCAAAGCTCCCAGGTTTAGGTAGACGTTCTGCTCAAAGAATAGCTTTATTTTTATTGAAAAATAAAGACAAACATTTATCAACATTAATTGAGAGCTTGAGTCAATCTTACGATAAGATCATCGAATGTTCCAATTGCGGTAATATAGACATGGAAAGTCCATGCAACATATGTAAAAATAACTCAAGAGATCAATCTACAATTTGTATTATTGAAGATGTTTCAGATTTGTGGACTTTTGAAAAAGTTGGTTTCTACAGGGGTCTTTATCATGTTTTAGGCGGATCCTTATCTGCAATACAGGGCATTGGAACAGATGAACTAAAAATACAAAGTCTAATAAATAGAATTAAAATAAATAATGTTAAAGAAGTTATTTTAGCTTTAAGTACAACGATGGAAGGACAAACAACATCTTTTGTTATTGCAGATAAATTAGAAAATTTAAATAATTTAAATGTTACCCGTCTCGCTCAAGGTATACCTATTGGTGGAGAGGTTCATTATCTTGATGAAAATACTCTTAACACAGCTTTTCAAGCAAGAAAAAAAATTACTTAATTAATGGAAAAGCTCTTATACGTACCTGACCCACTACTACGTCAAAACGCAAAAAAAATAGAGAAAGTTTGTAAAGAAGAAATAGAGATTGCTAATAAAATGAAAGAGGTAATGCTGAGAGCACCAGGTGTTGGATTAGCAGCAAATCAAATTGGAATTCTAAAACAAATAGTGACTATATTTTTTTTAGATGAAGAAACTAAAAAAGAAATACAATATACATTATTTAATCCTAATATTATTTCTTATTCTCAAAAAAAAATTGTAATGGAAGAGGGATGTTTATCAATTCCTGAACAATTTGCAGAAATTGAAAGACCTCAAAATATAGTAGTTGAGTACTTAGATGAAAATAATAAACTAATAAAAAAAGAAGTTAGTGGAGTGGAATCAAGAATTTTACAACATGAAATT